>Ga0307279_10000001_pt1 | contig 44026 bp, 56 predicted proteins | sample ER_DNA_118_FD_194484 | JGI IMG/M metagenome (GOLD analysis project Ga0307279, IMG submission 194484) | Bulk soil microbial communities from the East River watershed near Crested Butte, Colorado, United States - ER_DNA_118 | ecosystem: Environmental > Terrestrial > Soil > Floodplain | place...
GGCTGATTTCGTGCGGTACCTGCGGAAAGGCTTTCACCTTCGCCGAGGTGCGGGAGACGGACGTCCCGCTCGTCGAGTTCGGCCGCCGAGAGGTCGCCGCCCGCGGCCTCAAGGACATACCCGAAGCTGAGATCGAGGATTGGGCCGAGGGCATGGCCGAGATGCTCGACAATTTCGAGATCGGCGACACCATCGTCTATCTCGACGGCTCCTACTGGCGCATCGACGAGCGGGACATCCACTTCGACGGCTATTACGCCTCCCACCACCTCGACCGCCTCCCCCACGCGGAAGCCCTCCGCGACCCGGCGCTGCTCGACCGCTTCCTCGGCGACACGAAATACTGGTTCGAGCGGGAGCTTCCGGATCGGGAGTAGGACGCTGCGGGAACGCTGGCCCGAGCAGTTCCGCCCGTCCTGGGCTCGGACACGGCCGAACATTACCCTGATCGGAACCTTGCCGGCGGAATGCGCCAAGACCGCCCACTTCTGCTCGATGTGGCCCTAAATTCTGCTCGGTGAAAAGCACCCGGGGGTGGTTGTTATCCAGTCCCCGGTCCACTTGCGCGCAGCTACCAGGAAATCGACTTGTTCACGCCGGCGAGGACATGCCGGATGCTGACGCTGTGAAGGAAGGCGGCCCATGCTTTCGGCCCCAGCGTGTACGTCCGGCCGCCGCTCTCCCAAATTGCGGCTGCGCGACCTGCCAGCCCCGCCCGGTGGGCGCGGTCCTCCAGTTCTCGGACGATTTGCGATTTCTCTAGGTCCGACTTGAGATCGAAGCTCCGATCAAGGGGAAAGAGGAGCATGTTCTGGCCCTGCTCCCGAATGTGGGCGAGCTTGAATGTAGGCATTTCACACCTCTGGGGTAAGATTGGTGGGCTCGCCGATCGAGCCGACGAGCCCGACACGACTTACGCGTAGCGGTTCAGCTTCCAGGTCACCGCCGCGCCGTTATACGGCGGCATGCGGTTGCCCTTCGCGATGGGAGCCGTCGTGGACGGCGTCGAGATCGCTTGCCAGACGCCGGACTCGGGGCAGGTTTCCCCGGTGCGAGCGGTGGTGCCAATCGGCTTTCGTGAACTCATGTGATTCATTTTTAGTCGTCCTTTTGCGATGCGTGCGGACGAGCCGCAGCGCTTGAGTGACAAGAGCGCCACCCAGATGTTGATTCTCGCGAAGGAACGTGCGAATCTCTGATTGTCAGAGGAGAGGTTCGGTACGTTCCAACGTCCCGGCTTTCACCGGGAGGGTCGGCCGAGAGGTCGGCCCTTCTGCGTTTAGGGCACTGCCCGCTGAAATTTACTCCAATCCCTTCCTCCTGCTCCCGAGTCGCGGGAATCGTCTGCACTGCGCCACGCTCTATTTACCATACGGCGCGGCCACTTCCAGCCTTTCGAGTTGCTTTTCGACAGAAAGTCGCGATTAGTCGTTGATAAGAGTGTGGGAAAATCAGGGAAAGATTGGGGATGGCTGGCGAGACGGCACGCGAACTCCTTGAAAAGGTTGTTGAAAGACGAGATGAACTCGCGCGAGAGATGGCCGCACTCGATAGTCTGATTTCGATCTACAGGGGACTATTAAGTCGTTCAGGCGCCGAATCTCGGGTGGGGCTGGAACAGCCGGACCTGTATCGGGGACTCCCCCCCCGCGCGGTTCATGCCGCGCAGATCGCAGAGATGATGGATGCGGCCCGACGAATTATCATCGCTGAGAAGCGGCCGATGAAGCGTGGCGAGCTAGTGAAGCGCCTGACGGAGCAGGGCTTTGAAATCATTGGCAAAGACAAGAATAAGGTGTTTGGTACAAACGTCTGGCGATCTGGCCGCTTTCGCACCATTGAAGGTAAGGGGTATTGGCCGAAGGACGTAGCGTTGCCGCGCTGAGGGCGCTTTTAAGAAGCACTGTGTAACCACTAGTGGCCCCATCCCTCGCTCACATTGCCATCGTAGTCCGCGACTATGACGAGGCAATTGCCTGGTTCACTCAGAAGCTGGGCTTCACCCTCCTCGCCGACCAGCACCAGCCCGAGCAGGACAAACGCTGGGTGCTCGTCGCGCCTCCGGATTCCGGCCCCGATGCCGCCAGCCTCTTCCTCGCCCGCGCCTCCACCCCGGAGCAGGAGGTCTTCATCGGCAACCAGGCGGGTGGCCGCGTCTTCCTGTTCCTTCGCACCGACGATTTCGACCGGGACTATGCCGCCTACATTGCCCGCGGCATCCGCTTCGTCGGCCCGCCCGCCGCCCACCCCTCCGGCAAGGTCCCGTGTTCGACGACCTCTACGGAAACCTCTGAGACCTAGTGCAGTTCGCCTAAGCGAAGCTCGACTAGGATTCCGCCCCCTCTCGTAGTAAGGCTGGCAGATCGGGGAAGGGGGACTTCGATGAAGCTTCGCTTTGCAGCGCTCGCGCTTTTCGGGCCGGCTCTCCTCGCCGGCTGCTACGCGCACAGCTTTCCTTCCGCGAACACATTCATCATCCCCGCCGCTGCGGACTGCTCGGCCGGCGCCCTGGAGAATTGCCTTCCGCCCGCGACGGCGCATGTCTTCGTCGATGCGAACGGCACCTTCTATCCGAGCGGCTGGCGAGAATATTTCGGGCCTCGGCGCCGCTGGCCGGCCGGCAGCCTTTTGAACCAGCTGGCGCGGCGCGACGCGAATTCCCAGTTCCGAGAGCAGGTGGCTGAGGGCGAAGGGCTGCAGCTCGGCCAGCTTCACGCCTTGGGCGAGGGGGCGGAGCGCATCTTCATCCTCGTCCACGGATACAACAACACGGTCGCTGAGGCCGACCAGGCGTATCGGATGATCGAAAGCCGCCTTGACCGGAAGCCGACCGACAGGGTGGTTCGTTTCTACTGGGACGGGCTCACCGGCTCCGGCGCCGGTCCGCTCAAGATCTGGTTCAACGCCGTTGGCAACAGCCAGCTCGCCGGCACCCGCGGGCTGCGCCGCGTGCTCAACCAGTTCGAGGGGAAGAAGATCTACCTCATCGGCCACAGCCGCGGCACCTCGGTCATCCTTAGCGCGCTAAGCGACCCGCCCTACGATCCGGTGTTCAAAGCGAACACGGAAAAGCTCGCCGAGGGCTGGACGGGATTCAATGAGAAGCTGTTCGCTCCGCAGTCGCTGGCCGCCAACGGCAACGAGATCCATGTCATCGTTCTCGCGCCGGCCGTCGACCGCATCGATTTCTGCCGCAAGGAGCGTGCCGAGGGCGGCTGTCCCGACAACGAACTGCGGACGCTCGACGCTTCGCACCAGGTCAAAAGCTTTCGCTACTCGATCAACCGCAAGGACCCTATCCTGCGCAAGTTCGTCGGCCTGACCGGGCGCTTCAACCCCACCGGCCTCGGCACCGATCCGGGTGTAGGGCAGTCGCTCGGCGCCAAATACGACTTTCTAAAGGCTTATTGCGTTCCGCCCGAGGCGAAGCATCCGTTCACCTGGTACGTTCGTCAGCCCGTCTTCGCGCAGATGCTGAAGGACGCCGGGATTGGCCGGCTGGACAATTCGCCCGCCGACCTGCCGCCTCCGCCACCCTGGCCGTGCGACTCACCGGGCCGGGCCGCCGCGTCCAGCCTCACCGGGTGATCCGAACTACCGTCCCGGAATAGCCCTATGGCCGGTGCGAACATCGGGACCATTCGCGCACCGGCGGCCGCGACGCCCGCCCCACCGCCTGAGAACCGGGCCGCGCCGTCGACCGGCGCGGCCCGTCCCCGTCAGCAGCCGCAGTTCTTGCAGGTGCAGGGATCGCAGCGGCAGCCGCCCTTGGTGCAGGTGCAGGTGCAGGCGGCTTTGGTTTCAACGTCCTTCTTCATCGTCTTTCTCCTTTGGTTTGCCTTGCGGCGAATCGCGTAGTAGCTCCCGTACCATGGTACGGAGTCAAGCGTGAAAAGCGACATGACCATCGCCCGCCTCGGCGCCGCCGCCGGAGTGGGGGTGGAGACGGTTCGCTACTATCAGCGCCGCGGCCTGCTCGCCGTCCCCGCCAGCGCCGGCGGGGTCCGCCGCTACGGGGCGGAGGATTTGCGCCGCCTGCGCTTCGTTCGCCGCGCCCAGGCGGCGGGCTTCACGCTCGAGGAGATCGCCGAGCTCCTCGCCCTCGACCGGACCGAGGACCGGGCCCGGGTCCGCGACCTCGCCGCCGCCCGCCTCGCCGCCCTCGACTCGAAGATCGCCGAACTTCAATCCTCCCGCGCCGCCCTTGAGCGGCTCCGGACGACCTGCGCGTCGGGCCGCCGGGGTCCCTGCCCGATCCTCGAGGCGTTCGACGGCGCCTGAGCCGCGCTCGCCGGCCGCGGCAAGCGCCCGCCTTGCCGGTCGCCGCCGCCCCTGCTATCCGAAGCGAACCATGACTCGCCACGAGCTCCTTGCCACCGCGCGAATGCCGTCCTTCACCTGTTGAAGGCGGAGCGTTCGCGCGCACTGCCCCGGTGCAGTGTAGCTCAGCGGTGAGAGCGGGGTCTTCATAAGGCCCGGGTCGCCGGTTCTAATCCGGCCACTGCAACCATCCCCCTCGATCCAGGCCGAAGTAGTTCGGCGATAGAGCGGCGGTTTGAAGAGGCGCGCGGCGGTGGTTCGAGTCCACCCTCCGGCACCATCATGCTTATTCAGCGCGCCGTGGCGGAAAGGTCACGCACCGGATTGCAACCCCGGTTATGCAGGTTCGAATCCTGTCGGCGCGTCCACATCCTCGAAGGCATGATGAAACAATCCCTCGCCCACATCGCCCTCCTCGTCCGCGACTATGACGAAGCGATCGCCTGGTTCACGGGCGTGCTCGGTTTCACCCTCGTCGCGGACGCCTATCAGCCCGAGCAGGACAAGCGCTGGGTGCTCGTCGCGCCTCCGGGGGCCGGCCCCGGCGCCGCCACCCTCCTCCTCGCACGCGCCTCCACGCCGGAGCAGGCGGCGTTCATCGGCAACCAGGCCGGCGCGCGCGTCTTCCTGTTCCTTCGCACCGACGATTTCGACCGCGACTTCGCCGCCTTCTCCGCCCGCGGAGTCCGCTTCGTCCGGCCGCCGGCCGAGCAGCCCTACGGCAAGGTCGCCGTGTTCGAGGATCTCTACGGCAACCTCTGGGACCTGGTGCAGCCAGCCTGACGTGCCCGCGCGATATTGCGGGAGCAAGGTAAGCGCGATCACCTCCCCGGAGCGAGCGGGGCCCAGCCGCCCGGCTCGAAGAAGACGGCCGCGATCGCCCCTTGGATGCGCGCCACGGCCATGCTCCCTCCTCCGGACATGCCGTCCCTTGCCCCGATGTGACGGTCCGGCTTTATCCGTCAACCGTCCGGCTCGAGCTCCGCCCGATCCCGCACCGCCCTGACCTTGCCCTTCCAGCTCAGCCGCACCGCGCCCTCGGCGGCCAGATCGCCCGCCAGGCCGCTACCGGACCACGTGGAAGACCCGCGACGGGATCGCTCCGGAAGCGTCGGCGAAAAGCAGATTGCCGCGGGCGATGGTATGAAGCCGAACCATCGCTCCGGTGCAGTAATCCTCGATTTGCGCGTCCTGCGCCACGCCGCCGCTGTCGTCGCAGACCAGGGTCGCGAAGCCGCCGTCCCGGGTGGCCTCGTCGCAGATCGCACGAAGCGCGTCGAACGGGCAGAGCGGCGCGTCGGCGGCAAGCGGATCGGATTGGATCGAGGGGCCCTCGTCGGTCCATTCGACCTGCTCGGCGAGCAGGCACGAGCACTCCAGCTCGGCTCCCCGCCCCTGGCGGCCGAGATAGTAGACGAACGGGTGGTTCGATCGCAAAGGCGGCGGAGTCCAGCCGGCCCTTTCGATTCCGAGGCCGTCCGGAAGCGCCCGGAAGGCCGCGATCGGCCGGGTGGTACCAAGATAGACGCTAAGGCACATGGCGGGGCCTCTATACGAGCGCGGCTCCGCGCGAAACGGCCGCGCGCTACGCCGGCCTCGCCTGGTGCCGGCGTCATCGGCAGGCGGGTACCCGAAAAGCCTCGCCGGCGAAACGCCGGCGGGCTTGAGGGCCGCCCCCGCCCGATCCGGCAGGGCCCGTCCCTCGCCGCCCTTGCCGCGCCTTTTCAGCTCAGCCGCACCGCCTGCTCACAGCCGCCCGCGCCCGCACCGCTTCGCCGGAGCAGGAGGCCCTCATCCGCAACCGGGCCGGCGGGCGCGTCTTTCCGTTCCTGAAGACGAACGATCTCGACCGCGACGACGAGGTCCATCGCGCCCGCCGCGTCCGCCTCGTCCGCCCGCCCGCCCGCCGTCCAGCCCTACGGCAAGGTCGCCGTGGTCGGGGGTTTCTACGGCGCCCTTCGAGGACCCGGGTGCAGTCCGCTCCGGCGAACCGCGCTCCGATTCCGAAGCCGCGGCGCCTTAGGGAATTGTGACGTGCACTCTTCCGGCGTCTCCGCCCGCCCCGGACAGCGTCACGAAGAAGTCCTTCTGTAACTTCGTGAGTTCCCCGATATTAATCTGGACCATCCGGTTGAGCAGCGCCATGCAGGTATCTCCATTCGCATTGTGGCGAAGGGCAATCGTCATTTCGGGCGGGTTGCTCTTGCTCCACGAGCCATCCCAGAAGGCCTTGAACTCGTGCTTCCGGCAGCCGCCGCCGTAGCGGGCATCGGCCGTGATGAAGTTTCCGGCAATGCCGGTCACGAACTTCACGTTGGAAAGCGCGACCTGATCGTTCGGCTTGTCGGGAATGGTCGCAACCTTCTCCAGCATGACTTGGATCGCCTCTCCCTCGGGCAGTCCGGTATCGGCCGTGGCGTTCTCCGCGGAAGTCGTTGCATTCTCCCCCGGTGCCGTCGCGTCATTTGCAGTCGTGCTGTTGCCCGCTTGGCCCGTGTCGCCTGTTCCTCCCGAGCATCCGCCCAACACAATAGCAAGTGAAGCGGCAGCTATCGACAACGTCTGCAGGTGGCGCATCTGATCCCTCCCTTTGTCGTGGTGAAGCTGAGGCTTCGCCTCCTAATCATCGGCAAGGCCGCTGCTTCGACTCGCTACATATCACGACCTCTGCTGCCCCGGGATGCGATTCGTGCAGCGTCGACGCGATCACTCCAGCCAGCGTTCTTCTTCAGCATTTCAAATTCGGCCGGTCTGAAGGTCCGGACACCACTCCGATCGCGCGCACTTAGGCCGATCTTCCATGGGGGGGGACCGCTAGGTTCGCTGCACCGAAGCCCGGCCCCGCCCGATCCGGTAAGGCCCGTCCCGCGCCGCTTTGGCTTCGCCCTTCCAGCTCAGCCGCACCGCGCCCTCCGCCGCCAAGGCGTCCACCGCCGCGTGGACGGCGGGCATTTCGCCGCGCCAGTCGTCGGTGCCCGACTCGGCGGCGAGCGCCCTCGCCACCTCGCTCGGGCAGAGCGTCGCCTCCGCTCCGCGACGGGCGAGGAGCGCCAGCGTCGTTGCTCTGGCATGGCCGGCCGGGCTGTCGTCCATGCGCCCCCCTCGCACGGCCGAAGAGGCAGGTCACGCCAAACCGGATCAAAAAGATATTTCCTATTCGTTCTTTTCATGTTCCGCTCGTCGCATGGAAAAGCACAGCGAATCGCCGGCGGCCGAGACCGCCACCGCCGCCTCCTTGGAGGCCGATCTCAACCCGCTTGGAGAAGCCGCCGGTGTTCCCGCCGCCCCGCCCGACCCGCCCGCCGCCGCCGCGCCGCCGGACGCCGGCCCGGACGACTCCGATCCCCCCTCTCCCGAAGCGCAGGGCTACGATCCCGCCGACTATCGCTGGGTCCCCGTCCGCCGCCGCCCGCGCTACGACGGATGGACCGAGGAGAAGCAGCGGCGCTTCATCGAGGTGCTCGCCGACACCGGGCTCGTCTCCGCGGCGGCGAAGGCGGTCGGGATGTCGCGCGAATCGGCCTATCGCCTGCGCCGCTCCGCCCACGGCGCCGCCTTCGCCCGCGCCTGGGACGCCGCGCGCCACCATGCCGGCGCCCTCGTCGAGGACATCGCGTTCGAGCGCGCGTTCGAAGGCGTGGAGCACAACGTCTACGACGAGAATGGCGAGGTGGTCTGCACCAAGCGCGTCTACAACGATCGCCTGCTCATGTTCCTGTTGAGGCACCTGAAGCCGGAGCGCTACGGCGCTTCGCCGGCCCGAACGCCCGCGGCGCCCGCCGCGCCGCCCGCGCCGCCCGCGCCGATCGAGCTCGAAGCCAGCTTGAGGGCGATGGAGCCGACTCCGCCCGAGCCGCCCGAGCGCCTGCTCGGCCCCGACACGCTCGCCCACGAGCTGCAACTGGCCGACGCCGCCGACGGCAAGCTGCCGCACTTCCTTTCCGAGCAGCGCCCGCCCAAGTCCGAAGCCCGCCTCGCCGCCGAAGCCCGCGCCGCGGACGAGGCGCGCGGCGCCGCCGCCTGCGAGAAGCCTCCCCAGGAGCTCTCCCGCGGCGACTTTGCCGCCATGTGCCGCTACCTCGACCCGAGCGCCGCCGCCGAACGCTCGCGCAAGCGCTACAGGTGAGACCCGGGTGTGACCTTCCGAACGCCGTTCTGGATCTCCACCGCCCGTCGTCGGCCGGCTGCCCGTAGCCCGTCAGCGAATCCGGGCGACCCGCAGGATCCTCACCGGCTTCAGCAGCTTCTCGCCCGGCCGCCCGCCCGCGCCGGCGGTGGTAGGCCCGGCGAGGATTCGGCGGACCACGTCCATCCCCTCGACCACCCGGCCGAAGGCGGGATAGCCCGGCTCGTTCTTCTCCGGATGCGAGTCGAGGCCGGGATGGGCGCCGACGCAGAGGATGAAGTCGCCCATCGTCGTGTCGGGGCTCGAATGCGCCATCGAGATCGCGCCGTCGACATGCTTAAGCCCCGTCTTCGTCGTCGGCTCGAGCGGGATCGGCGGAAGCATGAGGCGGATGTTGTGGGCTATCCCGCCCTGGACGAACCCTTGGTCCTGGGCCTGCCCGCGGCGCGCCGCGCGGTAGAAATAGGTGCCGTCGAAGCGACGGTCGTCGGCGTAGCGGACGAAGTTGGCGGTGGTGAGCGGCGCCCGCGCATGGTCGAGGGCGACGACGATCGTCCCGGCCTCGGTCTCGATCCGCACCCGGACGGTTGCGGGCAGGTGCGTCGGCACCGGCGGATCCTTCCTTCGCGGCGCGGACGGCTCGGCGGCCGGCGCGACGGAGTCGCGAGGCTCCAGCCGGTTGCCGTCGTCCGGCGTTGGAGCGCCGCCGCAGCCGGCGAGCGCGACGAGGAGAAGCGGGAGGATCGGCCGAATCATCGGCGCAGGCTAGACCGGCGCTCCGGCTCCGCCCAGCCGTCCCGGCGCTCGCGGCGAGCGCCCGCCCGCCGCTTGACAATACCCGCCGGTTCACGGGATCAAGGTGGCGGGGTTCGACTCCCCAAAGGGTCATCTCTCGAACGCGACATCTCGGAAGGATGCGGTCAGCACAGATGGGAGATGGCCATGCTGTCGGTAGCAAGCGAATGATGATCGCTCACTTGAAAGCCTTCCGGCGCCGGCCCTTCGGGGCAGCCGTGGCGCGGCCTTGCGGGCTTCGGGCCCCCGCCGCGTCGCCGTGGCGCCGGAAGGCGAGCCGGCGATGATCCCGGCGCTTTTCGTCGTCGCCGTCGCCGCGGCGGCGGCCGCGTTCGGCCTTTGGAGCCGCCGGATCGTATCGACCATCTACCCGCCCAACATCGGCTTGCTCTACCGCGACGGCGCGTTCCAGAGCGAGCTTCCGCCCGGGCGCTACGTCCGGCTCGACCCGTTCCGGCGGACTCGGATCATGAGCGTCTCGCTGGCCGAACTCCCCGTCCACCTCGGCGAGGTGACCGTCCTTTCGAAGGACCGCTTTTCCTTCCGCCTCGGCCTCGCGCCCGTCGTCAGGATCGTCGACGCGCGTCGGTTCGTCGAGTCGCAGGCGGCGGTCGAGCAGCACGCGCTCTACCCGTTCCTGCCGGTCGCCGCGACCCATCCAGCGCTCCATTCCCGGGTGTCGGCGGCGGCGCTGGAGGCCGCTGCGGGCCTGACCCTCGCCGAGATCCTGGACGACCAGGCCGCGATCGGATCCGCCGTGCAGGCGGCGCTGCGGGAGGCGATCCCCGGCGCGTCCGTGGAGCAGGTGCTGCTCATCGCGCTCAACCTGCCGCCGGAGACTCGCAAGATGTTCACCGATGTCGAGCGGGCGAGGATCGAGGCGCTGGCTTCGCTGGAGCGCGCCCGCGGCGAGCAGGCGGCGCTGCGGGTATTGGCCAATGCGGCGCGACTGGTGAACGACAATCCGGCGCTGGCCAATCTGCGGCTGCTCCAGGCCGTCGAAAGCTCGAAGGGCGCGACGACGATCGTCATCGGCAATCCCGCGGCGCCCTTGCCAGGTCTTCAGACGCAGCCCGGCGGCGCGCCGGTCCTGCCAGGCTAGCGGCGCCGGGCGAGAGCGGCCTCCAGCCGATGCCCCGTCCCGCCGTCGCCGATCCGGGCAGCCACCTCGCCAAGTTCGCCTGCCTCGATTGCCGGAGCGTGTTCAAGCGGCCGGTGAAGGGGACGGCGAAGCGGGCGCCGCGGCCGATCGAGGTGCGGGTCTGCCCGAACTGCGCGGGGGCGGCCTATCTGATGGGCGGGGATTTCAAGGCGCCGCCGAAGAAGGACTCGGCCGGTTGGGCGATCGTGTCGCTGCTGGTGAAGGCCGGCCTGCCTTTCTTCCGGATCTGGGAAGAGGTTTCGCTTACCCCCGATCATCCCTTCCACGACAGCGTCAAGGGCATGAAGGGTGTCCTGGCGGTGGTCCGCTATCCCACGACGCTGAAGGAGGCGCGCGCCTTCGTCTCCGCCCATTCCGACAAGAGGATGCCGTTCGTCGCTCCCGATCCGCCCGACCTGCCCTCCTGAGCGTCCCCCGGTTCGGGCCGAGCGGCGAATTGATTACGCCTCCGAAAAGGCGCACATTGGCATCCTCTCAAGGGCAAGGGAGATCCGGCCATGTCCTCGCACAAGCTGCTTCAGCTGGCGCTGATCGCCTTCGGCGCCGTCTTCTGCCTCGTCTATCCGCTCGCGAGATACTGGCCGTCGGGCTGGGCCTGGCACTCCGGCCCGCCGGCGGATTCGAACTATTTCATGATGATCGTCGGTTTCTACGCGACTCTCGGCGTGTTCCTGATCCTCGCCGCCCGCGAGCCGAGCGCCAACCGCTCGCTGATCTGGTTCACCATCTGGTCGAGCCTCGTCCACGGCGCGGTGATGGCCGTCCAGTCGCTCGGCGATCCGGCCCAGCGCGGCCATTTGACCGGCGACGTCCCGGCCCTGATCCTCGTCGCGGCGGTCCTCGGCGCGCTCGTCCATCACGACAAAGCGCAACCCCCGGAGCCCCTGGCCGCCTGACCGCCGGGCCGGCTTATCTCCGTACCGGCTCCGGGGCCCGGAATCGGCGGAAGACCCGGCCTGCCCGCCGTCTTCATCCGTGGAGGGTCTCGCCGCGCTCCAGCATGGCGACCAAGCGGGCGACCTTGCGGGCACGCGCCGCCGGAGTCTTCACCGCGCCGATCCGGTACAATATCGCGTAGCGATTGGCGCCGGTCAGGGTCGCGAAGAAGGCCGCGGCCTCCGGGCTCGAGTCGAGCGCGGCCTGGAGGTCGGGCGGCGGCTCGGCCCGGCTCTGCGGCGGATAGGCCGAATCCCACCGGCCGTCCGCTTTGGCCGCTTCGATCTCGGCGAGCCCGGCCGGGGTCATCCGCCCTTCGGCGATCAGCGCCTCGGCGCGGGCTCGGTTGAGCTGCGACCAGGGGCTGCGCGGCCGGCGCGGCGTGAAGCGGACCAGCCAGCTCCTCTCGTCATACGGGTTCATCTGGCCGTCGATCCAGCCGTGGCAGAGCGCCGAGTCGATCGCTTCGGGCTTCGCCACCCCGCCGAGGCCGCCGCCCTTCTTCGACAGCCGCAGCCACAGTCCCGGGCTGTCCCGAGGCTGGACGGCCAGCCACGCCTCGAGCGCCGCGCAATCGGCAAAGGCCATGACTGGAAGGCCGCCTCTCGTCTCGTCCATGCCCCCCGTCTACCGTCCGGAACGGCCTGCGCAAAGCGGGCGCCGCCGCCGATCCCGGCATCCGCCCCGCCGGGCTTGCCGGCGTCCATCGCAGGTGCTCCAGCGGCGGTTGGCCGGAACGGCGAAGCGGGGCGGGCTTGTCGCATCTGGACGGCGCGCGGCGGCCGCGTCAGGATCGCCGGCGGTCCTTGAGCGAGGAGTTGAGAATGCAGGACGAGGTTTCCGGCTCGGCGCCGAAGGACTGGAGGGCCGAGACCCTCGCCCGGATCCGGGCCCTCGTCCGCGAGGCCGATCCAGCCTCGGTCGAGGAGGTGAAATGGCGCAAGCCGTCCAACCCGGCGGGCGTGCCCGCATGGTCGCACGACGGCATCCTCTTCACCGGCGAGACCTACAAGGACAAGGTGAAGCTTACCTTCGCGCACGGCGCCGCGCTCGCCGACCCCGCCGGCCTGTTCAATTCCAGCCTAGACGGCAACACCCGCCGCGCCATCGACATCAGGGAGGGCGAGCCGATCGACGCCGAGGCGCTCAAGTCCCTGATCCGCGCCGCGGCGGCGTTCAACGCGGAACGGGCGGCCGCCCGGAGGAACTAGCCCGCCGGCCGGTCTCGGTCGCGCCGCACCACCCGCGGCGCGGCGCCGATCCTCCGCAGCCGGTCCGCCGCCAGCGCGACATAGTCGATCCGTTCGTTCTTGAAGAGGTGAACCTCCTCGTTGCGCTCGATGCCGATGAACCGCCGCTTCTCCAGCGCCGCGGCGACCAGGAAGCTGCCGCTGCCGAAGGCGTTGTCGAGGACCACATCGCCTTCGTTGGAGAAGGTTCGAACGAGGTAGCGGCCGAGCTCCACCGGCTTCTGCGTCGGGTGCCAGACGGTTCGCTCCGGCTCGCTCTCGGCGGTCTTGAAATAGACGATGTCCGACGGGTAGCGGGCGCCGTCGCTGCGGACGTGAGCCGGCTGGAAATCGCCGTAGGAGCCCGAAAGCTGGTCCTTGCGCACGCCTTTGTCGTAGGCCGCGCCGGCGCGCATCTGCGGGTTGTAGGTCGGCGGCTCCGCGTAGAAGACGCAGATGTCCTCATGCTTGCGCAGCGGCTGCCTGCGGGCGTTGAGGAAGTTGGTCGGCTTCGATTTCTCCCAGACGATCTTGTACTTGAACCAGGCTTCGTTGGAGAGGATCAGCTTCGCCGTGAACAGGCCCTGGGCGGTCAGGACGGCCACTCCGCGCGGCTTGAGCACGCGGCGATACTCGGTCCACAGCCGCTCGAGGTCGATCAGCGAGTCCCACCGGTTCCGGGTCGTACCATAGGGGAGGTCGCACAGCACGAGATCGACGCAGGCGCCGGGCAGCATGGCAAGGACTTCAAGGCAGTCTCCCTCGAAGAGGCCGTTCTCCACATCGAGGGCCGCTTCCCGCCGTTCCGGCCGCGTCACCGCAAGCATCCTCCCGCCATTGGCGGACCGCTAGCAGGCGGGGCCGGAAACTGTCGATGCGAATCGCCGCCGCTGCTACAGCCGCGCCATGCACATGACTCACGATCCCGCCGCTCCCCCGGCGCCCGAAATCGCCTTCGACGCCTTCCTCGCGGTCGACATCCGGGTCGGGACGATCGTCGCCGCCCATCCGTTTCCCGAGGCGCGCAAGCCGGCCTATATCCTGGAGATAGACTTCGGGCCCGCCCTCGGGGTCAGGCGCTCCTCGGCGCAGGTGACCGAGCATTATGCGCTGGAGGATCTTCCGGGGCGGCAGGTCGCCGCGGTGGTCAACTTCCCGCCGCGGCAAATCGGGCCGATGCGCTCGCAGGTGCTGACCCTGGGCTTTCCGGACGCGGCCGGGAAGGTGGTCCTGGTCGAGCCGTCCCGGCCGGTTCCGGACGGCGGCCGGCTGTTCTAGGCGCCGGCGCGGCCGTCGGCCGCCCCGCCCTTGAGGACGAAGCGCTTGTCGCAATAGCCGCAGTCGACGAAGCCGGTCTCGTCGATCTGGAGATAGACGCGCGGATGGCCCAGCGCGGGATGGGCGTCGCTCGCGCCGTCGCAGGCGACTCGCGGCGTGTCGACGTAGCTGATCTCGGGCGTGAAGCGGTCTGTCTCCATCGGCGGCGCTGTAGCAACGCCGCCCTCTCCCGACAACGCCTAGCGCTCGCTCTTCTCCTCCTTCGCGGTTCCCGGCTCGGCGATGCTGCGGTGCATCGCCGCCGACGCGCCGCCGCCGAGGACCGAGGCGGCCGCCACCTGGAGCTTGTTGTGCAGCCCGTGGATGACGCTCCGCTCGCCCTTCATCATCGCCTTGTAGCCGGTCCTGGCGACGTCGGCGGGTTCGTCCTTCTTCATCGTCCCGACCTTGGTGTCGAGCATGTCGGCGCGGTCGAAGAACTCGGTATCGGTTGCGCCGGGCTTGAGGCAGGTGATCGTCACGCCGCTGTCCTCCAACTCGTTGACCAGCGCGTCGGCGAAGCTGTCGATGAACGCCTTGGTGCCGTTGTAGACGGCCTGGAAGGCGCCGGCGATATGTCCGGCGATCGACCCGGTGATCAGGATCCGGCCCTCCCCCCGCGCAACCATCGCGCGCGCGACCTTCTGGACCAGGTAAACGGTCCCGGTGACGTTGGTGTCGATGACGTGACGCCATTCCGCCGGATCCTGCTCGAGAAAGGCGCGGCCGAGGCCGTGGCCGGCATTGGCGAAGAGCGCGTCGATCGCCCGCCCGCCCGCCGCGTCGAGCAGCCGGTCGACTCCTTCCCAGGTGGAAAGGTCGACTTCCACGTTGGTGACCTCCACGCCGAGGCCGGAGAGCTCGGCCGACGCGTCGACCAGCGGCGTGTCCGCCGCCACCAGCAGGTCGTAGCCGTCCTGCGCGGCGAGCTTCGCCAGCTCGAGCCCGATCCCGCTCGAGGCGCCCGTGACGATCGCGAGTTTGTCAGCCATCGAAATCTCCATTCGGCGATAGCCCCTCAACCGCTCCCGTCAGGACGGGTTCCTGCCCGCGGCGGGGAAGCGCGGCGACGCTTAGGCGAAGCGGGAAATGATCGAATGTCGTGGGGAGCCTGCCGGCATCCAGCCCCGTGCCTCGCGGCAGCAGGAAGAGATGGTCTCGGCCGAGCGCCTCGATCCAGGCGCCGGCCAGGAACAGGACGAGGTTGCGCGCGGGGCAGCCGGCGGGGCCCTGGCTGAACGGGACGAACGGCCAGGCCTCCGCCCGTCCGTCGAGCCAGATCGCGGGGAGGAAACGATCGGCATAAGGGATCCGGCCGGGGTCGCGGAGGAAGAAGGGAAGGTGGATCAGCAGTCCCGCACCGGCGCCGAGGCGCCCGCCTTCCCAGTCGGTCTCGCGGACCGTCTGGCGCAGCACCGCGGGCGTGGTCGGCCACAGGCGCAGCGTTTCCAGCACCGCCGCGCGCAGGAACGCCCGGTCGCGCCGCGCCCGAGCCGCCGAATCCGGGTGCAGGGCAAGCATCGCAAGCGTTCGGAAGGCGGCGATCCCGGCGGAGTCGAAGGCGAACAGCCAGTGCGCGACCTGGTGCTCGGGCGCCGAAGCCTCGCCGCCGCGCTTCCAGGCGAGGGCGCCGAGCGTTCCCGCCGGCGCCGCCTCGAGCCGCTCGCGCACCTCGGCCAGGAACGACTCGCGCAGCCGCCGCCGGCGCGGCTTGAGGAAGGCCCAGTTCGAATCGGCGCGAAGCCGGTCGAGCCGGTCCGTCAGGCGCTCGGCGTCGCGGGCGGAGGCGCCGAACAGCGCCTGCCGGACCATTCGCAACCAGGCGCTCCTGAACCGCGGCCAGTCCAGGCCCTCGCCGGCCAGCAGGGCACCCGCCTCGGCCTGGGCGAGCCGGGTCAGCGGGGCGGCGAGGCTGTGGACCGGGCAGGCGGCTTCAAGCGCGGCCTCGTTGAGCCGGCGGCGCTCGGCGCGATCGCTTCCGGCGGAGACGAGCACGCCTTCCGGCTGGAAGTGGGACAGCGCCGCGCGCTTCTCGTCGGTGTCGGCGGCGAACGGGTCCGGAGTCTGGTGGAGGATTCGGCGGAGGTGGCGCGGCGAAAGGACCAGAGCGCGTTCGCGCCCCGGCAGGCGGAGGCGGAGCGGACCCTCGCCATATTTGCGGCGCAGCCTCGCCAGGAGCCTGACCCCACCCTCTTCCACGCCGGTGCGGGCAAGCAGGCCCACGACCTTCGGCCGGCGGAGGATGAGGCCCTTGGCGAAAAGCGGTCCGGCGGCGAGGAGCAGGATGGCAAGGGTGTCGGCGAGGCTGGCCCTTGGCAGGCGCGGAGGGGGAGACCGGGTCACGTCCGGCACAACGTGCGGATTGCGAAGGCGCTCCTAGGCGCGGCGCGCCCGAGCCGCTAAACGGCACCGATGACCGCCGCCGCAATCTCGATCGTCGATCTCCAGAAGACCTATGCCGGCGGCAAGCGCGCCCTCGACGGGGTCAGCCTCGAAGTGCCGCGCGGGGAGATTTTCGGGCTTCTCGGGCCGAACGGCGCCGGCAAGTCGACCCTGATCAACATCCTCGCCGGGCTGGTCAACAAGAGCGGCGGCCGAGCCACCATATGGGGCTTCGACATCGATCTCCACCCGCGCAACGCCAAGGTCTCGATCGGAATCGTGCCGCAGGAGATCGTCTTCGATCCCTTCTTCACTCCGTCCGAGACGCTCGAGATCCAGGCCGGCCTCTACGGCGTTCCGAAGGGGCGTCGGCAGACCGCCGAGCTGCTTCGCGCAATGCACCTCGAGGACAAGGCGGACGCTTATTCGCGGACCCTTTCGGGGGGCATGAAGCGGCGGCTGCTGGTCGCCAAGGCGATGGTCCACTCGCCCCCCATCCTCGTCCTCGACGAGCCGACCGCAGGGGTCGATATCGAGCTTCGCCAACAGCTGTGGAGCTATGTGCGGCAACTCAATGCGCAGGGCGTGACGATCGTCCTCACCACCCATTATCTCGAGGAAGCGGAGCAGCTCTGCGACCGGATAGCGATCATCAACCACGGCCGGTTGATCGCCAACGAGACGACCCGAACCCTGGTCGGAATGGCGCAGGAGAAAGCGGTCGAGGTCACCGTCGACCGCGACGTCCTGCGGGTCCCCGACGCCCGCTGCTTCGAGAAGATCGAGCTCAAGGGCGAGCGTATCCTGGCGGTCACCTATCGCAAGGACAAGGTCAACGCGGGGGAGGTGCTTGCCGCGCTGCAGGGCGAAGGCTTCGGAATCGTCGACGTCTCCACCCGCGAAGCCGACCTGGAGGACGTCTTCCTCAACCTCACCCGCGCCTCGGACGCCGCGGCTTGAGGCGCGGGCATATGGCGATCCCGCCCGAAAGGCCGCGGTTCTGAGCGGCGCTCAAATCTTCGACGTCGTCATCGTCGGCTCCGGCGCCGCGGGGCTGAGCGCGGCGCTGACGCTCGCTCCCGGGCTGAAGGTCGCGGTGCTTGCGAAGGGCGACCTTTCCGCCGGCTCTACCGCCTGGGCGCAGGGCGGGATCGCCGCGGTGCTGGAGCCTGGGGACACGTTCGACAGCCATGTCGAGGACACCATCATCGCCGGTGCAGGCCTCAACCGGCGCGAGGCGGTGGAGTTCGTGGTCGAGAGCGCCCCCGCCGCGATCGAGCGGCTGGCCGCGCTCGGAGTGCCGTTCAACCAGAGCGGGGAAGAGGGCTGGCACCTGACGCGCGAGGGCGGGCACAGCCACCGCCGAATCGTCCACGTCGCCGACGCCACCGGCCGGGCGGTCCAGCAGGCGCTCGAGAAGGCGGCTGCCGGGCACCCCAACATCACGCTCATCCCCGACCGAGTCGTGATCGACCTGGTAACGGATCGTCACGCCGTCTCGCCCACCGGCGGGAAGCGGGTCTGGGGCGTCTACGCCCTCAACCGCGAGAGCGGCCATGTCGAGCTGATCGCCGGCCGCGCCACCATCCTCGCCACCGGTGGGGCGAGCCGGGCCTGGCTCTATTCGACCAACCCGAGGGGCTCGACCGGCGACGGGATCGCCATGGCCTGGCGGGCGGGCTGCCGGGTGGCGAACATGGAGTTCAACCAATTCCACCCGACCTGCCTCTACCACCATGACGTCAAGAACTTCCTGATCACCGAGGCGATGCGAGGCGAGGGCGGGCGGCTGAAGCTCCCCACCACGGGCCGCCGCTTCATGAAGCGTTTCGACCCGCGCGAGGAGCTTGCGCCGCGCGACATCGTCGCCCGGGCGATCGACCACGAGCTCAAGCGGCTCGGCCTCGACTATGTCCACCTCGACATCAGCCACCGCGACCCGGACTTCGTCCGCGCCCATTTCCCGAACATCGCGGCGCGGCTGGCCGAGCCCGACATCGGCATCGACATCACCCGCGATCCGATCCCGGTCGTCCCGGCCGCCCATTATACGTGCGGCGGGGTCGTGGTCGATCTCGACGGCCGCACCGACCTCGAAGGCCTCTATGCCGCCGGCGAGGTGACGATGTCGGGCCTCCACGGCGCCAACCGCCTCGCCTCCAACTCGGTCCTCGAATGCCTCGTCTTCGGAGTCGCGGCGGCGGAGGCGATCAATCGCCGCTGGGGCGACACGCCCCCGCCGCCGCCGCTTCGCCCGTGGGACGAGAGCCGGGTGACCGATTCCGACGAGGAAGTGGTCGTCCACCACAATTGGCGCGAGATCCGCCGCTTCATGTGGGACTATGTCGGCATCGTCCGAACCACCAAGCGCCTCGAGCGCGCGCTAAACCGGGTCAACCTGCTCAAGCAGGAGACGGAGGATTATTACGGCCATTTCCGGGTCACTCCCGACCTCGTCGAGCTGCGGAACCTCGTCCTGGTGGCGGAGCTGATCGTCCGCTGCGCCCTCGCGCGCAAGGAAAGCCGGGGCCTCCACTACACGCTCGACTATCCCGACCTGCTGCCCGACGCGGTCGACACGATGCTGTCGCCCCATGGCTGACCGCGGGCGGCCCTTGTGGAGAAGCCTCTACTTCCAGGTGGTCGTGGCGATCGCGCTCGGCGTTCTGGTCGGCTGGCTCTCCCCCGAAGCCGGCCGGGCGCTCAAGCCGCTCGGCGACGGCTTCGTCAAGCTCGTCAAGATGATCATCACGCCGGTGATCTTCCTCACCGTCTCGACCGGGATCGCCGGGATGGCCGACCTTCGCGCCTTCGGCCGCGTCGGCGCGAAGGCGATGGCCTATTTCCTCACCTTCTCCACCCTCGCGCTGGTCGTCGGCCTCGCCGTCGCGAACCTCGTCCGGCCGGGGGCCGGGCTGAACATCGATCCGGCCTCGCTCGACACGAAGGGCATCGCGACCTTCGTCAAGGCGGCGGAGGAGCAGAGCGTCACGCAGTTCCTGCTCCACATGATCCCGGACACCTTGTTCAGCGCCTTCGTCTCGGGCGAGATATTGCAGGTGCTCCTCGTCGCGATCCTGTTCGGAATCGCGCTGGCGCTGGTCGGCGCGCCGGGCGAGAAGCTGCTCGCGCCGCTCAAGACGCTTACCGCGGTCGTCTTCCGGATCGTCCACATCCTGATGTACGCCGCCCCGCTCGGCGCGTTCGGAGCGATGGCCTTCACCATCGGGCAGTACGGCATCGGGACGCTCGCCAATCTCGCCCAGCTGATCGCGACCTTCTACGCGACCTCGATCCTGTTCGTGGTCGTCGTGCTCGGGCTCGTCGCGCGCGCCGCCGGATTCTCGCTGTTCGCGCTCATCCGCTACATCAAGGACGAGCTGCTGCTCGTGCTCGGCACCTCCTCATCGGAGAGCGCGATGCCGCTCCTGATGGAAAAGCTCGAGCGCGCCGGCTGCCCCAAGCCGATCGTCGGCCTCGTCGTCCCCACCGGCTATTCGTTCAACCTCGACGGCACCAACATCTACATGTCGCTTGCGGCCCTGTTCATCGCCCAGGCGACCAACACCCACCTTTCGCTGGGCGAGCAATTGCTGCTGATGGGGGTGGCGATCCTTTCCTCGAAGGGGGCGGCCGGAGTGACCGGGTCGGGCTTCGTCGTGCTGGCGGCGACGCTTTCGGTGGTTCCCGCGATACCGGTGGCGGGAATGGCTCTGATCCTCGGGGTCGACCGGTTCATGAGCGAATGCCGGGCGCTCACCAACTTCATCGGCAACGCCGTCGCCACCATCGTCGTCGCCCGCTGGGAAGGCGCCGTCGACATGGCGAAGCTGCGCGCCGTCCTCGCCGGCGGCGGGGGCGAGATGAGCGGCGAAGCGGCGGCGCGGCTTCAGCTCGAGGACGATCAGCCGCGCCGGTGAGGCATCACCTCGCTGTGGGTGCGGAGCGAGCGCATCGCCAGGCGCACCTCCCAGAGGAACAGCATCAGCCCGGCGATCAGCAGCAGCATCGCCAGGATGAAGAGATAGGCGATCGGGCGGCCGAACGGGAACTCGGCCAGGTCGGCGACGAACAGGATCGCGACCACCATGCAGACGAACAGCGCGCTCGCCGTGCAGCAGCTGATCGCCGCGTTCACCACCGCCATGCGATGGTCGAGGAGATGAAGCTCGGTCTTGATCTGCCGCTGACCCGCCTCGTCCTCTTCCTTGAAATCCGATTCCAGCCGGCGCGACCGGTCGACGACGCGCGCGAGGCGGCCCGCCAGCACGTTGAGTATCGAACCGATCCCCGCAAGCAGGAAGACGGGAGCGATCGCCAGCTGGATGAGATGCGCGATCGCCGCCACCGGAGCGGCCTGCTCGAACATTTCCTTCTCCTTCGCCACCCGATTAGGCCTGGGCTCCGGCAAGGGAAAGCCGTTGCGACGCGCCGGGCCATGAACCTCGGCTGTCGAAACGGTTCAGGAACGTTCAACCCGGCCGGGCGCTGGGTCAGGCGAGGCGGGGGCCAAGGAGAAAACAAGATGAAAAAGGCTCTTTTGAGCGCGGCCGCCCTTTCGGCGCTGGCCGTCGCGGCGCCGGCCGCCGCCCAATATCAGAACGGCTACCAGACCGGTCCGCAACGCGGCGACTATCGCGGCGATCAGAACGACGACTACGGAGTGGCCGGGAATGCCAACTTCTCAGCCCGGATCGGCCGGCTTCAGGCGCAGCTCGACGCCGGCGTCAGGGCCGGGGAGATCGATCGCCGGGAGGCGTGGCAGGTCCGCCAGCAGCTCACCCAATTGAGTCAGCTGGAGCGGCGCTACGCCGCCAACGGCTTCACCGGACAGGAGCGCGCCGACCTCCAGCAGCGCCTGCGCGCGGTCCGTGAGCAGCTGCGCATGACCGGCGGCGGCTACGGTCAGCAGGGCTACGGTCAGCCGGGCTACGGGCCCAACGGCCAGTCCGGCGGCGGCCAGTACGGGAACAACGGCTACGGCAACGAAGACCACTACAGCGACCGCGACCGCGACGGCCTCTATGACGCCGACGAGCGGATGGACTCGAACGGCGACGGCTATGACGATCGCGACTACAACCGCAACGGTCGCTGGGACGATCAGCCCGGCGGCGCCTCGCAGGGGCGCGGCGGGATCGGCGGGGTGATCGACCAGGTGATCGGTGGCGGATCGCTGCGTGTCGGCGACCGCGCCTCCGCAAACCTGGGCGCGGTTCCGTCGCAATACCGAAGCCAGTATCGCGATACGAGCAACGCTTATTATCGTTCGGACGGCCGCGCGATATACCAGATCGACGCCCGCAGCCAGGCGGTCATGCGCGTCTACCCGATCGGTCGCTGAACGCCGGCGGGACGACGTCCGTCCCGCGGGCCACACTAATCGGACCGCCTTCGCAACGCTCCCGTCGCTCGGTCGTTATCCCGGCAAGCGGCGGGGGCGTTGTTGGAGTATTCCCGATGAAAAAGCTTCTCACCGCAATGACGGCCGTTTCCGCGCTGACGGTCGCGGCACCGGCGTTGGCCCAGACCGGATACGGCAACGGCAACGGCAACTATAACAACGGCTATGGCAACGGCTACAATCCGAACGCCAACGGCGCCGTCGGCATCGACAACCGACTGGCGCGGCTCGAGGCGCGGATTCAGGCGGGAGTCCAGTCCGGCGACATCGACCAGCGCGAGGCTTGGCGCCTGCGGCAGCAGCTGCGCGACATCACCCGGCTCGACCGCCAATATGGCCGCGACGGCTACACGCAGCAGGAGCGCGCCGACATGCAGATGCGCCTGCGCAGCTTCCGGGACCAGCTGAGCGCCGCCGACGGCCGCGGGTACGGCAACGGCAACGGCCAGTACGGCTCGAACGGCTACAACAACAACGGTTATGGCAATAACGGCTACAACAACAACAACGGCTATAACAGCCGGGACGGCGCCTACGAGGAAGCCTATTGCGACGACGACAGCCGCGGCGGCATCGGCGGCCTGATCGACAGCATCTTCGGCGGCGGCGGAGGCGGCGGCAACTGCGGCGGAAACGGCGGCAGCTGGGGCGTCGGCGCCAGGGCCAGCTCGAGCTGGGGCGCGGTGCCCTACCAGTATCGCAATCAGTATCGCGACAGCGGCAATCTCTATTACCGCTCCGACGGCCGGACGATCTACGGCATCGACGCGCGCAACAATACGGTGGTCCGAGTCTATCCGATGAACCGCTGACCCCGTCTTCGAAAGAAAGGGAGGCGCCTCGCGTGGGCGCCTCCCTTTTTCCAGGCATGGACCCGACCGTCCCCGGCCGCGACGCCGGCTCCCTCGACCGCTTCGTGAGCGCGCAGGCGCACGTCTACGCCGCCGTGCTCGCCGAGCTCCGGCGCGGGCGGAAGGAGAGCCACTGGATGTGGTTCGTCTTCCCGCAGCTCGCCGGGCTCGGCCATAGCGACACGGCGCGTCTCTACGCCCTCGGCTCGATCGAGGAGGCGCGCGCCTATCTCGACCACCCTCTCCTTGGGCCGAGACTGGCGCAATGCACCCGCGAGGCCCTGCTCCACGCAGGTGCCGGCGCGGAGAGCCTTTTCGGAAGCGTCGACGCGCTCAAGTTCCGGTCTTCGATGACTCTCTTCGCGGTCGCTTCCGACGGCGCACCGCCCTTCGCGGACGCCCTCGCCCGCTTCTGGAACGGCCTGTCCGATCCCCGCACGCTGTCGCTGCTCGGCCTCTGAACGCGGCTCACCAGGCGGCGTCGGGGGTGGACCCGTTCTTCATCTCGGCGATCCGCCGCAGGGTGGCCGCCGAGACGGAGCCGGGCAGCGCGTCCAGGGAAAAGAAGCGCGCCTCCTCCACCTCCCGGCCGTCCGCCAGAGGGGCGCCGTCGGCCCGTGCTTCGAACAGGTAGATCGTATCGCGCTTCCCCTCGCCGCTGGAGAGATGGACCGAGACGGGAACGAGGTCGCGAACCTGCAGCCCCACCTCCTCGCGCACCTCCCGCGCGGCCGCCGCCTGCGGGGTTTCCCGCCGCCCGATGCCGCCGCCGGGGAGGACGAAGAGGTGCCGCTTTCCGTAGCTGTTGCGGATCAGCAGCAGCTCGCCGGCGTCGTTGAACAGCATCACCTTCACCCCCCGGGTGCGGATTCGCAGCCGGCGCAGGACGAAGCGGCGGATCGAATAGCCGAGGTGCAGAAGACGACGCATTCGGCCGATCTAGCCGGTGCGGGCTGGCGTGGACAGCGCGGGCGCCTATATCGGAAAGCATGAACCTGCCCGCCGATCCGCGCCGCTTCCTCTATCGCGAGGACTCCCTTCAGCCCGACGACGCGCTGCGCCTCACCGCGGAGGCGCTAAGCCGCTGCGACGACGGCGAGCTCTACCTCCAATATACCGCCTCGGAAGGCTTCGGCTTCGACGACGGGCGACTTAAGACCGCGAGCTTCCAGACCCATGCCGGGTTCGGCCTGCGCGGGGTTACCGGCGAGACGACCGCCTTCGCCCATGCCAACGAGCTTAGCGAAGCCGCGATCCGGCGCGCGGCCGAGACGATGACGGTGCTTGACCCCGCCCGCGGCACTCGCGCGGCGCCGCCCCGGCGGACCAACGCGAGCCTCTACCCGGACTCGAACCCCCTGAGTCTCGTCCCCTTCGCCCGCAAGGTCGAGCTTTGTCAGCGCATCGACGCCGCCGCCCGCGCCCGCGATCCGCGCGTCGCCCAGGTCTCGGTCACCCTCGCCGGATCCTGGTCGGTCGTCGAGATCGTCCGGGCCGACGGCTTCGTCGGCCACGACGTCCGGCCGCTCGTCCGCCTCAACGTGCAGCTCGTGGTCGAGCAGGACGGGCGGCGCGAGACGGGCTATCACGGTCTTGGCGGCCGCTACCTCTACGACGGTCTTTTCGAGGAGGCGACCTGGAGCCGGGCGATCGACATAGCGCTCGCCCAGGCGCTGGTGAACCTCGAATCGGTCGATGCGCCGGCCGGCGAGATGACGGTCGTACTCGGCCCCGGCTGGCCCGGCGTCCTCCTCCACGAGGCGATCGGCCACGGCCTCGAAGGGGACTTCAACCGCAAGGGCAGCTCGGCCTTTTCCGGGCGGATCGGCGAGCGGGTGGCGGCGCCGGGAGTGACGGTGGTCGACGACGGCTCGCTTGGCGGCCGTCGCGGCTCGCTGTCGATCGACGACGAGGGCACCCCGACCCAGTGCACCACCCTCATCGAGGACGGCATCCTCAAGGGCTACCTCCAGGACCGGTTGAACGCTCGGCTGATGGGGGTCGCGCCCACCGGCAACGGCCGCCGCGAGAACTTCTCCCACGCGCCGATGCCGCGCATGACCAACACCTTCATGCTCGGCGGCCGCGACGATCCGGCGGAAATCCTTTCCCGCGCTCCGAACGGAATCTACGCCAAGAGCTTCGGCGGCGGGCAGGTGGACATCACCTCCGGCAAATTCGTCTTTTCCTGCACCGAGGCCTATCGGATCGAGAATGGCCGGCTCGGCGCGCCGCTCAAGGGGGTAACGCTGATCGGCGACGGCCCCACCGTGCTCACCCGGGTGGGCGCGATCGGCAACGACATGGCGCTCGACGAGGGTATTGGGGTCTGCGGCAAGGGCGGGCAGTCCGTGCCGGCCGGAGTCGGCCAGCCGACCCTGCTGATCGAAGGCCTCACCGTCGGCGGCACCGCCGCCTGATGGACTGGCAGGAGGACGTCCTCCACTTCTGGTTCGGGATGGAGCCGGAGCAATGGTGGAAGGCCGATCCGGCGCTCGACGCGGTCGTGCGCGAGCGGTTCGAGACGTTGTGGGAGGCGGAGCGCGGGAATCTCCCCAATGCCTTCCTCGGCAGCGCCCGCGACGCGATCGCGGCGGTGATCCTGTTCGACCAGTTCCCCCGCAACATGTTCCGCGGCCATGCCGACCAGTTCTCTACCGACCCGCTGGCGCTGGCGGTCGCCCGCGCCGCCGTCGAGCGCAAGCTGGACGAGGCGATGACGCCCGCCGAGCGCGGCTTCCTCTACATGCCGTTCCAGCACAGCGAATCGATCGCGGCCCAGCGCCGCTCGCTCGCCCTCTTCACCGCCCTCGGCGACCCCGACCAACTCGGCTACGCCCGCAAGCATCATGACGTCGTCGCCCGCTTCGGACGCTTCCCCCACCGCAACGCAATCCTGGGTCGCCCGCCGCGGGCGGACGAGATCGCCGCCGGCGAAGTGGTTCCCTGGTAGTGGCGCTGGTCGAGGCGGCGAAATTCTACAACGGCTTCACGGCGGGCATCGCCCAGTCGCGGCTGACGGACGAAGGAATCGACAGCTTCATCTTCGATCTCGAGACCAACTGGGGCGGGCTAGACGGTGTGGTTCCGGTGCGGCTGATGGTCGACGAGGAAGACGTCGCCAAAGCGCACCGCTGTCTCGCGGCCGGGACTTGACATCGGTTGTGTATTAAGTAACTAATACACCGTAATGCAGACCGGGGCTCGCCGATGACCGACAACGACGCGCCGGTTCTGGAGCTGGTCAACCTTAGCAAGACCTATGGCGGGCGTGGCGGCGGCGTCCGTGCGGTTCGCGACGTCAGCCTCTCGGTCGCGGCGGGGGAGGTCTACGGCTTCCTCGGCCCGAACGGCGCCGGCAAGAGCACGACGATCCGGATGCTGCTCGGGCTCATCGCCCCCACCTCCGGAACGGTGAGGCTGTTCGGCGAGGAGTTCCGCGGCGCGCCTTCGCTGCTCAACCGGGTGGGATCGCTGGTCGACGGCGGGGCCTTCTACCCTTTCCTGTCCGGCCGCCGGAACCTCGAGGTGTTGGCGCGGACGCAGGGAGCGGGAGCGGACCGGATCGATCCGCTGCTTGAGCAGGTCGGTCTCGGCCGCGATTCGGGACGCAAGGTGAAGGGCTATTCCACCGGGATGCGGCAGCGCCTGGGAGTCGCGGCGGCCCTGCTCAACGATCCCGACCTCGTCATCCTCGACGAGCCGGTCAACGGGCTCGACGCCGCCGGCATCCAGGAGATGCGCGCCCTGATCCGCGATCTCGCGGAGCGGCACGGAAAGACGGTCTTCCTCTCCAGCCACCTGCTCCACGAAGTCCAGCAGGTCTGCGATCGGGTCGGGATCATCAGTGCCGGCGAGATCGTCCGCGAGTCGAGCATCGCCGACCTGCTTCGCCAGGACGACGGCCTGCGGCTGGAGGCGACTCCGGTCGAGGTCGCCGAGGCCGCCCTTTCGGCACGCTGGGCGGTCGAGCGCGTGAAGGACGGCATGGTCGTTCGGGCGACGCGGGCGGAAGCGCCGGAGGTGGTGCGGCGGCTCGTCGGTGCCGGCGTCGACCTGTTCAGCCTCGCCCCGGAGCAGCGCAACCTCGAGGAGGTCTTCCTGTCGATCACTCAGCCGGAGACTCCCGATGCTTGACGCGATCTCCGCCGAAACCCTGAAGCTGACCCGGCACAAGGCGAGCTGGTTCCTGGTTTGGCTGTACCCGGTGGGCGTCGCGATCGTCTTCCTGCTCGCGATCGCCGCGGCCCTGATGGTGCCGCATCGGCCCGAGCATGAGACCCTCGCCGCCTGGATCGCCGGCACGACCATCGTCTGGTCGCTTCCCGCAAACACGCTCGTCCGCTACCTGATCGCCGCCTTCGTCGCCGTCGCCTTCGCCGGCGAATATGGCTGGAACACCTGGAAGCTTATCGTCCCCCACCGCTCGCGCATCGTGCTGATCGCCGCGAAATATGTCGTGGTGACCGCACTGCTCGCCGTCGCCTTCCTGGCGTCGGCGGTGCTTGCGACGCTTGGGAGCTGGATAAGGGACGTGGCGAGCGGCGACGCGGTGCCCGCTGGAATCGGCGCCGGGGTGCTGTTGAGGGCGCATGGCAGCGCCGCCGTCGCCGCGCTCGCTCCGGGCCTCGTCACGATCGGCTATGCCAGCCTCGCGGGCGTCCTGACCCGCTCCACCATCGCCGCCCTGGTGGTCTCGCTCGTCGCCGTGTCCGTGGAGCAGATCCTGTTCGGCCTCACGCCGATCCTCTACCTGAAGGCACCGGGCCTCGTCGGGATCCTCTATCACGTGCTGCCCGGCTACCACCTTGCCAACCTCGACCATTGGATCCGGATCGGCTCACCGCTCGAGACTCCCTTGCCGGGCGCCGGGGTGGTCGCGCTCCGCTGGACCCTTTCCCTCGCGGCGGTGGCCGCGTGGATCGCCGGGCTGGTCGCCCTCACCGTCGCCAGCTTCAGGCGGCAGGACATCAACTAAGGCGGGCCCGTTCAAGTCGAACCTGTCCCTTCGGAGGCCGGACCCAGTCCTGCCGGCGTCAAGGGGCCCGCAACCCCGCGAGGATGGCCTGGATCGGCGAGAGGTCGTAGCCCGCCGCCTCGGCTCGCGCCGCGAGCGCCTCCGGCGTCTCGCCGCGGCTCGCACGCGCCAGCGCCCACAAATAGGTCGAACGGGTGCCGGAGCGGCAGAAGGCCAGCGCCGGCCCCTGATCGAGCGCCCGGGCCATCGCCTCGACGTCGGCCTCCGAAAAGCCGCCCGCGATCGGGATGTGGCAATAAGCGATCCCCGCCGCCCGCGCGGCCGACTCCATTTCCGCGGAGCTCGGCTGTCCCGGCTCCTCGCCGTCCGGCCGGTTGTTGACGAGCATCCGGACCCCGAGGCCGGCCACTTCGCCAGGCTGGATCTGGCTGGCGACGAGCGTCGTGGCGTCCAGACGCCTCACGACTCGAACCCGCTGACGACCTCGACGAAGGCGGCGCCATATTTCTCCAGCTTGGCTGCCCCGACCCCGGTTACCCGCGACAAGGCGTGGAGGCTCGCCGGCTTCACTTCCGCCATCTCGCGGAGCGTCGAATCGTGGAAGATGACGTAGGGCGGCACCCCGGCCTCCTTGGCGAGGTCGCGGCGGCGGGCACGGAGCGCCTCGAACAGCGGATCGTGGGGCAAATCGTCGCCGCGGGCGCGCCGCTTCCTCGCCGGCCGCGCCGGAGGCAGCACCAGCTCGAGCGTCTCCTCCCCCTTCAGAAGCGGCCTCGCGGCGGGCCCGAAGGATAGGCCGCCATAAGCGTCGGCGCGGAGCGCGTCGCGGGCGAGCAGGGCACGGCCGACCGGCCTGACCAGGGCGAGTTCCTCCTCGCCGGCGATGCCGAACACGGAGAGGCGGTTGTGTCCGAAGGACAGCGTCTTCTCCGTCTCCCGCCCGGCGAGAACGTCGGCGAGGTGGCCGATTCCGAACCGCATCTCGGTCCGGAAGGCGGCGGAGAGGAGCTTGCGCGCCACCTCCGTGGCGTCGACCGTGGACGGGGGCGCAAGGCAATTGTCGCAATTGCCGCAGCGCTCCGGCGGAGTTTCGCCGAAGTGGCGCAGGAGCAAAGCCCGGCGGCAGGCGCCGGTCTCGACCATTGCGGCGAGGGCATTGAGGCGCTGGCGCTCGCCGGGGCGGCGCTCTTCCGGCACCTCGCTTTCCAGCCGCTGGCGGGCGCGCGCGAAATCCTCCGCCCCCCAGAACAGCCAAGCTTCCGCCGGATCGCCGTCGCGCCCCGCGCGGCCGGTCTCCTGGTAATAAGCCTCGATCGACTTGGGCAGGCCGGCATGCGCCACGAAGCGCACGTCAGGCTTGTCGATGCCCATCCCGAAGGCGATGGTGGCGGTCATCACCATGTCCTCGCTGGCGACGAACGCCGCCTGGTTGCGCTGCCGCACCCTGGGATCGAGCCCGGCATGATAGGGCAGCACCTTGCGCCCGGCGGCCGAGAGCTGCTCCGCCAGCTTCTCCGCCTTGTCGCGGCTCGGCACGTAGACGATTCCGGGCCCCGGCTGGTCGGCGAGCAGCGCCTTCAACTGCTGTCCCACCCCGTCGCGCGGGCGGACGTGGTAGCGGATGTTCGGTCGGTCGAAGCCGGCGACGATCAGCCCGTCGTCCGGGATGCCCAGCTGGACGAGGATGTCGGCCCGAGTCTGGCGGTCTGCGGTCGCCGTCAGGGCGAGGCGCGGCACGTCGGGGAAGGCGTCGAGCAGCGGCCTTAGCAGGCGGTAGTCCGGCCGGAAGTCGTGGCCCCATTCCGAAACGCAATGGGCCTCGTCCACGGCGATCAGCGACAGCGGCGTGCGCTCCGCCAGCTCGCGAAAGCCCTGCCCGCTCGCCCGCTCCGGCGCGACGTAGAGGAGGTCGAGCTCGCCGCGCTTGAGCCGTGCCAGCGTCTCCTGCCGGTCGTCGTCCGCCGAGGTGAGCGACGCCGCCCGGATTCCGAAGGCGTCGGCCGAGCGGATCTGGTCGTGCATCAGCGCGATCAGCGGCGAGATGACCAGCGCCGTCCCTTCCCGGGCGATCGCCGGCACCTGGTAGCAGAGCGACTTGCCGGCGCCGGTCGGCATCACCGCCAGCGTGTGCAGCCCGGCCATCACCCGCCCGATCACCTGCTCCTGCACCCCCCGGAAGGCGGGGAAGCCGAAGGTCTGGTGGAGGATTTCGAGGGGGGTGGTCATGGCTGGCGGATAGTCTTCGCTTCGACCCGCGACCAGTCGCTCGGTCGATATTTCCTCAACAAAGGAGGTGGAGGTCGGTCGACGTGCCCGGTGGCAATCCCCTCTCCCCGGCCGGGAGAGGGAGCCTAATCTCGAGCCTTTCCGCTCAATTCGTCCAGACGTGGACCCGCTGCTCCGGCGGCAGGTACAGCTTGTCGCCCGGCTTCACCCCGAAGGCGGCGTACCAGGCGTCGAGATTGCGGACGATGCCGTTGACCCGATATTCCTCCGGGCTGTGCGGGTTGGAGAGGAGCTGGGCGCGGAGCGCGCCCTCGCGCGACTTGCCCTGCCAGCTTTGCGCATAAGCGATGAAGAAGCGCTGGTCGCCGGTATAGCCGTCGATCACCGGCGGCTCGCCGTGGCGCGACACGTAGCGGCGATAGGCGGCATAGGCCGCCTCGAGGCCGCCGAGGTCGCCGAGATTCTCGCCGAGCGTGAGCTGCCCCTTGATATGGACTCCGGGGATCGGCTCGTAGGCGTCGAACTGCTTGACCAGCGCCTGGGCGTGCTGGGTGTAGCGGTCGGCCGACTCCTTGGTCCACCAGTCGCGAAGGCGGCCCTGAGCGTCGAACTGGCGGCCTTCGTCGTCGAAGCCGTGGCCCATCTCGTGGCCGATGGTAGCGCCGGTCTCGCCATAGTTTACGGCCGGATCGGCGGCGGGATCGAAGAAGGGCGGCTGGAGGATGGCGGCCGGGAAGGTGATCTGGTTCATCAGCGGGTTGTAGTAAGCGTTCACCTCCTGGACGTTCATGTCCCAGAGCGAGCGGTCGACCGGCTTGTTCACCCGGGAAAGCTGAAGCTTCCACTCGAACTCGCCCGAGGCCATCACGTTGGCGAGGGGATCGGCGCGGGTCACCCTCATCGCGGAATAATCGATATATTTGGCCGGGTGGCCGATGCGCGGATCGAAGCTGGCGAGCTTGGTGAGTGCCTCCTTGCGGGTCGGCTCGTCCATCCACGGCGCCCTGCGGATGAGGTCGCCGTACGAGGCGCGGAGATCGCCGATCAGCTCGTTCATCTGCCGCTCGGTGTCGCTCGTCCAGTGGCGGCGGGCGTAAAGCTGGCCGACCGCCTCGCCGAGGTTCGCGTCGAGCAGGCGGATCCCGCGCTTCCAGCGCTCGGCCTGCCTCGGCACGTCGTTCAGCGTGTGGCTGTAGAAGCCGAAGCGGGCGTCGTCGAACGCCTTGGGCAGGAACTGCGCGTGGTCGCTGATGAAGCGGAAGGCGAGCCAGTCCTTCCAGGTGGCGAGCGGCACGTCGTCCAGCCGCTTGCCCGCCGCGGCGACGGCGCTGGGCTCGCCCACCACGACGGTCGGCATCTTGCCGAGGCCGACATGGGCGAGCATCGGCTGCCAGTCGAACTGCGGCGCGAGCGCCGCCAGCTGCGCCCGGCTCATCGGATTGTAGGTCGCCTGCGGATCGCGACGGCGCTCCGGCGTCCACTGGTCCTGCGAAAGCCGCGTCTCGAGCGCGATTATGGCGTCGGCCTTCGCCTCGCCCCCGGCGATCCCGGCGAGCGAGAAGATCCGTACGATGTAATCGCGATAGGCCTTGCGGATGGACTCGTATTTGGGCCCGGCGAGCAAATAATAATCGCGGGTCGGCAGGCCGAGCCGGGCTTGGCCCGCGCCGACCGTGTAGCGGGTCGGGTCCTTCTGGTCAGGTTCGATGCCGAGGCGGATGGGCGCCGCAAAGCCCGGCTCGGCCATCAGCTCGACGAGCTGCCGCCGGCTGGCGATGCCCGAGATGCGGGCGAGGTAGGGCCGAAGCGGCGCCGTTCCGCGCGCCTCGATGCCGGCTTCGTCCATATAGGCCGCGTAGAAGTCCCCCACCTGGCGCATGACCGGATCGGACGCGCCGCGGCCGGCCGACTCGACCAGAGCGCGCACCTCCGCCTCGGTGGCGTCGGGAAGGTCATAATTGTAGCCGGCGCGGGCCTTGTCGGCGGCGATCTCCGCGCTCCGCAGCCAGCTGCCCTCGGCGTAGCGGTAGAAATCGTCGCCCGGCCTGACGCCCTTGTCCATGTCCGCGGTGGCGACGCCCCAGGTGCCGTATTTCGGATGCGGGTCCGATCCTTGAGCGGCGAGCGGCGAGGCGGAGGCCAGGAGGAGGACCGCAATGAGGAGGGGACGAGACATGAGCGACTCCGCAGGGTGAATCCCGCTCCCCATGGGGAAAGGGGGAGCTTGGGACCGATTGCTCTCGTCCTATCCGATGCGAGCCCGGCAGCGCCACGCCTATTCCGCTGCCTGGGCGGCCTCTTCCTCCAACTCGCTCTGCTGGCGCGCCCAAAGGTCTGCGTAGAGGCCGCCCCTGCGCAGCAGCTCGGCATGGGTGCCGCGCTCCGCTACGCGGCCTTGATCCAGGACGACGATCTGGTCGGCGTCGACGATCGTCGAAAGCCGGTGGGCGATGACGATCGAGGTCCGGCGCGCGGCCACGTCGCGCAGCGTCTCCTGGATGGCTGCCTCGGTGCGGCTGTCGAGGGCGCTGGTCGCCTCGTCGAGGATCAGGATCGGCGGGTCCTTCAGAAGCGTCCTTGCGATCGCCACCCGCTGCTTTTCTCCCCCCGACAGCTTGAGCCCGCGCTCGCCGACCATCGACTCGTAACCTTGGTGGAGGCTTTCGATGAACTCGTGGATTGCCGCGCCGCGCGCCGCCGATTCGATCTCGTCCTGGCCCGCCCCCTCTCGGCCGTAGCCGATATTGTAGCCGACCGTGTCGTTGAACAGCACGCTGTCCTGCGGCACGATTCCGATCGCCGACCGCAGGCTCTTCTGGGTCACCGCGCAGATGTCCTGGCCGTCGATGCTGATCCGCCCGCCGGTCGGCTCGTAGAAACGGAACAGCAGCCGCGACAGCGTCGACTTGCCGGCGCCGGACGGGCCGACCACCGCGAGCATCGTGCCGGGCTTCACCTCGAGGTCGATACCCTTGAGGATCTCCCGTTCCGGATCGTAGCCGAAGCGCACGTCCTCGAAGCGGACCCGGCCTTCGCTCACCCGCAGGTCCGGTGCACCCGGCAGGTCCCGCACTTCGGCGGGCGTGTCGATCAGCTCGAACATCGCCTCCATGTCGATCAGCCCCTGCCGGATCGTCCGGTAGACCCAGCCGAGCATGTCGAGCGGCCGGAAAAGCTGTGCCAGGAACGTGTTGACGAAGACGACGTCTCCGGTCGAGAACTCGCCGCGGCTCCAGCCCCACACCGTATAGGCCATCGCGCCCGCCATCATCAGGTTGGTGATGAACGACTGGCCGATGTTCAGCCACGCAAGCGACACTTCGTTGCGCACCGCCGCGTCGGCGAAGCTGCGCATCGCCTGTCCGTAGCGTGCGGCCTCCCGGTCCTCGGCGTTGAAATATTTCACCGTCTCGTAGTTGAGGAGGGAGTCGACGGCGCGGGCGATCGCCTGGTTGTCGACCTCGTTCATCCGTCGCTGCAGATGGGTCCGCCACTCGGTGACGACCCGGGTGAAGCCGATGTAGGCGACGACCATGACCAGCGTCGCCGCCACCAGGCCGGTGCCGAACTTCACCCCGAAGATGATGCACACCGCGGTCAACTCGAGAATCGTCGGGGCGATGTTGAACAGCAGGAAATAGAGCATCATGTCGATGCTCTTGGTGCCGCGCTCGACGATCTTGGTAAGCGCGCCGGTGCGCCGCTCCAGGTGGAAGCGAAGCGAAAGGTCGTGGATGTGCCGGAATACGGTCTCGGCAAGCCGCCGCGCCGCGTCCTGCCCGACCCGCTCGAAGATCGCGTTTCGCAGGTTGTCGAAGAGCACGCCGCCGAAGCGGGCTCCCGAATAAGCCACGACCAGGGCAATCGCGAGCCCCGCCGCGGGAGTCACGCCGTGCGACATGCGGTCGATGGCGCCCTTGTAGGCGAAAGGCATGAGCAGGGTCGCGCCCTTGGCAAGCAGGACCAGCGCCACCGCGACCACCACCCGCGCCCGAAGCGCCGGCTCTCCTGCCGGCCAAAGCCAGGGCAGGAAGCGCCGGAGCGCGTGCCAGCCGGCGCGCGGGCTGGTGTCGGGAGCTTCGAGGGGACGCATTCCCCTCCTAAATAGTGCGCCGGTCGCGAATTCCCAAGTAACGGCTGCGAAACGGCTGGAACAGGGGATTCCGTCGACAGTTTAGCCTTGCATGGGACCTGCACTCTTCCTGATCGCGATCCTCGGCTGCGGCGAGGCCGACGCACCTTGTCAGACCGTCCGCACGCTCGAGACGCGTTACGAGACGCAGGCTGCCTGCACCGCGGCGACCGAAGCGGAAGTGGCCAAGGCGGCGGACGTCGATGCGCCGGTCGTCGTCGCTCAGTGCGTTCGCGCCGGCGCCTCCGCGAGCGTTCGTGCGGGCGAGGTGAAGCTCCCGCCGCGCGGCAGCGCTCCCCTGAAGGTCAGCCCGCTCGGAAGCGCAAGGCGCGCCTAAAGCCCCGAGGGCCCTGCCGGCGTCGTCGCCGCCATCTTCATCGGCTGGTGGGCGCAGGTGACGTTCGGATTATACTGCGCGAAAACGCCGTTCGGATTGTCGCGGAACAGCCAGACGTGGCGGTCGTAATGCGGCTCGAACATATGGGCCTCGTCGGCCGGGGTTGCGGGGTCGTCCTCCATCCGGTCCCACGGCTCGCCGTGGAAGGTCGGCGGCCCCTTGTGGCCGGCCGCTTCCCAGGCCTTGACGAAGACCAGGTTCTCGACCGCGACCAGCTTCACCGATCCGTCCGCCTGCGGCTCGTAGATCAGGATCGCGGGCTTCGAGAAATCGGTGTGGGTGCCGGTGCCGGTCACGCGAGGCGAAACTCCGGTGATTCCGAGCAGGTCGGGCCGGAAATAATGGACCCCCATCGCACCCAACTTGGCCGGACGGCCCATCATCTCGGCCGTGTCGCACATAGCGCCCGGATCGCGGACATAGCCTTCGGCGAGAGCGACCCGTTCGTCTTGGTACCGCTCCGTCGCGGCGCGAACCGCGGCAAGGTCGGGCTCCTGCCCGGCGGGCGCGGAGGAAGCCGGCGCGAGAGCCGCCGAAGCGGCCGCGAGAGCGAGCGAGAGGGTGAACCTGAACATCCTGTTTTCTCCTTGCGTAGGCAGTGCCGCCGTCAGGCGATCAGCTGCGCGGCTCCGACCGTCGCCGGCGACGCGAGCAGAATCACGGCGATGAGCAGCAGCCCCGCGAGCGGCGCCGCTCCCTTCATGTCGCGCATGTCGAATTCCTCCGTTGCCCCGCGGGGGCCTTCCGTCGGCCACGGCAATGCTCCGGCGAACGTGCGCCGCGCCATGGGAAGCTGCGGCAAATCCGCGCCGCCACCGATACGACGCCTGTGCAAGTTACGGAAAAGTGAGGATAATTCCGGCTGGGTCAGGCCGTCCGGACATTTCCGCTCGGCCGCCTGAGCGGAACCCTGCGACGGGGCGGCGGTTAACTCTCGAACTACGCGACTCGAGGGAAATCATGAGCAAGAACCTCCGCAACCCCGATTCGGCCGAGCGGCCGCTCAACCAGAACAACCAGATGTCCGACGATCCGGGCGACGGCAGCCGCAATTCGGACACGCTCGGCCGCGCCGGCGGCAGGACCGCGGCCGAGAAGCCCCCCGCCGAGGACGAGCAGGACCAGTCCACCATCGAGGCGTTCGGCGAGGAGGGCGCGGGAATCGCGCCCAAGGAGTGAGCGCCATGGCGGACGACACGCAGACCCTGGAGATGATCCACGAGGACGATCTTCCGGGGCACGAATCGCAGATGGAGGAGAAGCCGGACTGGGTGCCGCGCTATCCGGGCTCCGGCCGCCTCGCCGGCAAGGTGGCCCTGATCACCGGCGCCGACAGCGGCATCGGCCGTGCCGTCGCCGCCCTGTTCGCCCGGGAAGGCGCCGACATCGCCATCCTCTATCTGTGCGAGCATGACGATGCCGCCGAGACGAGGCGGATCGTCGAGGCGGAAGGCCGCCGCGCGCTCACCCTCGCCGGCGACGTCGGGGACAAGGATTTCTGCGAGCGCGCCGTCGCCGAGACGGTCGAGAAGCTCGGCGGGCTCGACGTGCTGGTCAACAATGCGGGCGAGCAACATCCCGACAAGGACATTCGCGACATCACCGAGGAGCAGCTCAAGCGCACCTTCCAGACCAACATCTTCGGCATGTTCTTCATGGTCCAGGCCGCCCGGCCGCACCTCAAGAAGGGCTCGGCGATCGTCAACTGCACGTCCGTCACCATGTATCAGGGCTCGAAGGAGCTGCTCGACTATTCGGCGACGAAGGGCGCCATCACCGCCTTCACCCGCTCGCTGTCCGAGAATCTCATCGAGCACGGCATCCGCGTCAACGGAGTCGCGCCGGGGCCGATCTGGACCCCGCTCAATCCGTTCGGCGGCGCGACCCCGGAGAAGATGGAGACCTTCGGCGAGGATACGCCGATGGGCCGCAAGGGCCAGCCGAACGAGGTCGCCCCCGCGTTCCTGTTCCTCGCCTGCGAGGATTCGAGCTACATGTCGGGCCAGGTCCTCCATCCCAACGGCGGGACGATCGTCGCCGGCTGAACGTAAAGCTGCACCGGCACGTGCATCCTGCTATGGAGGCGCCGGCGCGTCAGACAGGGAGGGACCGTGACCGGAGTGGATCGCCTTCGCACGTTCGCGGAATTCTGGCCATTCTACCTGCGAGAGCACCGCCGGCCGACAACCCGCGCCCTCCATTATGCCGGGACCAGCCTTGTCCTGCTGGTCGCGCTGGCGGCGCTCGTCTCCGGGCGGACGGGGCTGCTCGCGCTCCTGCCGGTGGCAGGCTACGGCTTCGCGTGGCTTAGCCATTTCGGGATCGAGCGGAACCGCCCCGCCACCTTCACTTACCCTTTGTGGTCGCTCGCGGCCGACGTCAGGATGTGGGCGTTGTGGATCACCGGCCGGCTCGGCCCGCACCTCGAGGCCGCCGGAGTCGCGGTCGAGCACCGCCATGCCCGCTGACGGCTTTGCCGAGGACCGGGAGGCGGCGCTCGCGCCGCTTCTGTTGAAGCTGCGCGCCCGCGATCTCATCGACCCGGTCGAAGAGCAGGTGCTTCGCGACTCGATCTCCACCGTTCGGGAGCTTCCGCCCGGCAAGGTGATCGTGCGCGACCGAAGCGTGCTTAGCGAATCGATCCTGCTCTTCGAAGGGTTCGCCTGCCGCTACAAGGATCTGTCGGACGGGCAGCGCCAGATCATGGAGCTTCATGTCGCCGGAGATTTCGTCGACCTGCACGGCTTCCTGCTCAAGCAGCTCGATCACAATGTCGGCTCGATGACTCGGGTGCGGCTCGCCTTCGTCCCCCACGAGGCGCTCCGGCACATCACCGAAACCCATCCGCACCTCGCCCGAATTCTCTGGTTCTCCACCCTGATCGACTCGGCGATCCATCGCGAGAAGATCCTTTCGATCGGCCGCCGCAGCGCGCAGGGGCGGATCGCCCACCTGATCTGCGAGCTCTTCGCGCGGCTTCAGATCGTCGGGCTCGGCGACGAGGACGGCTACGTCCTGCCGCTCACCCAGGGCGATATCGCCGATGCGACCGGCCTCACCTCCGTCCATGTCAACCGGATGCTCCGCCGCCTCCGCGACGAGGGCCTGTGCACGTTCCGCGGGGGGCGCGTGACCATCCACGACTGGGAGCGCCTGCAGCGCGTGGCCGAGTTCGACCCGGCCTATCTGCACCTCGAACGAAGGCCGCGCTGAAGGCGGAGGCCCCCGCCTTGCGGAGAGGGCGGTCCTACAGGTCCACCAGCTCGAACTGCGTCTGCTCGAGCATCCTTTCCGCGAGCATCCTGCGATGGCAGCCCGCCGCTTCCGCCTCGAAGCAGAGGAGGGCGGAGGGTTTTTCGGCCGCCGCTTCGACGGCCTGCTCCATCTGCAGCCCGGCCTCCGGAGTCTCGAGCTGACCGGCATAGATCCGCCGCATCTCCGCGACCTTCCCGGCGCGGGCGGCGGCGCGGCCTTCCGACGGGGTCCCGAGGGCGCGGAAGTGCCGGTAGCCGATGCCCCGCTCGGCCAGCGCGTTCGAAAGCGCCGTCTTGGAGAAGCCCGGACGCCGGGAGGCGGCGACCGCCCGGACGTCGAGCACCGATTCGACGCCCGCGGCCGCCAGCTCGCCGAGGAATTCGTCCAGCGTCTTGCCTTCGTAGCCGATGGTGTAGAGCCGCTTCACCGCCGCTTGGCGTGCCACGCGCGCACGGCTGCGAGGGTCGTCGCGACGTGGTTCTTCCAGTCGAGGTCGGAATAAGCGGAGAGGATCCGCCCGTCGGGGGCGATGACGTAGGAGGTGCGGTTGGTGAGCGCAGCCCCGCTCTTGAAGCGGACGTCGTAGTCGCGGATGGTCGACGACGATGCCATCGCGACGGGGAAGGAATTCCGGCATTCCTCCACGGAGAAGCGGCGCAGCGTCTCATAGTCGTCGGCGGACAGCCCGACCACCGTCGCGCCGAGCTTCCTGAACTCGGCCGCCGCTTCGGAAAAGGCGTGCGCCTCGAGCGTGCAGCCCTTGGTGAAGGCCTTGGGGAAGAAGTAGAGGACGACCGGGCCGCGCCTGAGCTGCTGCTTGAGGTGAAGCCGGAATGGCTTGCCGGCGAGGGCGCCGGTGGTGGTAAAGTCTGGCGCCTTGGTGCCGGTGTCGAGCGCAGCCCCCGCCGGCGCGGATCCCGCCGCCAGGGCGGCGGCCGTCGCCAGAATGATCATCCTGTTCATGCCTGTACCTCCAGTCGCCCGGCAGGATAGTGGAGCGACCCCGCCCCCGCCAGCGCCAAGCGCCTGTCCGTTTGCGGACAGGGATGCGTTCGTACGCGGCCGCCGAAAGTTAGTGGTTTTTCCCAAATCTTGTTGGCGCCACCCGCCGCCAGTCCCGTTTGCGGGAGTGGAAACGGCAGTTTTCCGCCGTTCCCCCGGCTTGGCACGGCCCGTGCAAAACTCCCGGTATGGCGCCGGACGGTCCGGACGCCGGATCAGGGAGTAAGAAAATGACCTTCAATTTCGCCAATGCGCAGCAGTTCGCGGTTTCGATCCTCGGCGCGATCGTCGCCTGCAGCCTCTTCGTTTCCGCCGCCGTCGGGCCGGCCGGTCAGCTCATCTGACCGCCGCGCCGCCGCGCACCCCCTCTCATTTCAGGAACCACGACCATGAACCGTCCCTTCACCCTCGACCGCCCGAACGGCAAGCTGATGGGCGTGTGCTCCGGCCTCGCCGCGGCGACCGAAGCGGACGTCACCCTGGTGCGGCTCGCCGCCGTCGCCGGCCTCTTCTTCCTCGGCCCAGTCATGATCGCGATCTACCTGGTCGCCGGCTGGGTCGCTCCCGAAGGCGCGTAAAGATGCGCGCCCAAGGCCTCTATGCGGCATGGATGCGCCGCCTCCAGCTGTTCCTCGCCGCGGCGCCCGCTAAGGCTAGCCGGCGAGGAACGCCCGCAGGGCCGATCGAAACGGCGCCGGCTGGTCGTACATGATCATGTGGCCGCTCTCCTCCACCCGCACCAGCCTCACCCCCTTCTTCCCGGAATAAGCCGCGGCATAGGCGCGCGCGATCGCGGCGCTGCGAGCCGCGTCGGGCACGGCGTAGACCACCGTCAGCGGAGTCGCGATCCTCGGCAGCTCGGGCGTCAGGTCGGTGACCGCGAGCTCCCGGGTCGCGCGCGCGACCACGTCCGGGTCGCTCCGACTGTTCTCGGCCCGGTCGTTGCCGAACATCCGGATCGCCGAATCGATCAGGCTTCGCCCGCTTTCGGTGGCGCCGAGGCCGCCCAGAAGCCCGGCCAGACCCCGCATTCCCGACGCCGAGCCGCCGAGCAGCCCGGCCGGCTGCGGCAGCATGTCGACGACCAGCGTCTTGCCGACCCGCTCCGGGTGCCGCGCCGCGACCATCATCGCCACCGTCCCGCCCATCGAGTGGCCGACGATGGCCGGACGTACGAGGCGCATCGCCGAGATGTAGCGCGATATTTCCTCCGCAAGCGGGGCAACGACCTCGCCGCGGGCATTGCCACGCGCGGGCTCGCCGGCGAAGCCGGCCACCTGGACGAGGTGGTAGCGATAGCCGGGAAGGGCGGCGACGGTTCCGCGCCAGACGTTGCGAGACGCGGTTAGGCCGGGGATCAGGATCACGTCCGGACCGCTTCCGACGACCTCGACCGAGAAGCGCGAGGGTGCGAAGGTCGAAGCCGCCGCCGGGGCGGCGGTCGGAGCGGCGCCGCCGAGCGGGAGGGCGAGGAGGGTTGCGAGCATCGCGAGGAGGAGGCTTGGCCGCTTCATTCCGCCCTCCTGGCCGGCGCCCCTTGAACCGGCGATTACTCGGATAGCCGCTCGACGACGAGGCCGAGGCGGCCGATCAACGGCGCCATCGTCAGTCCCTGGACGAAGACCGAGAAGGCGACGACCGCGAACACGACGGCGATGATATGGTCCCGCTCCGCGACGCTCGCCGGCAAGGCGAGCGCGAGGGCGAGGGCGAGCGCGCCGCGAAGACCTCCCCACCACAGGACGTGCTGGTATTTCGCGGGCAGCGCGAGGCGGGTCCGGCGGAAGAGCAGGGCGATCGGGTAGATCGTCGCGGCGCGCCCGACCAGCGAGAGCAGGATAGCGGCCGCCGCGGCCTCGAGGACCGGCAGGAGCGGCGTTCCGGCCATCGCCCCTCCGATCAGGAGGAAGATGACGGAATTGGCGAGGAAGGCGGCATATTCCCAAAACGCCAGGACATAGGGACGGCTGGAGTCGGAGATTGACCCCATCCAGCCGACGTTGCCGACCAGCAGCCCCGCGGTAAGGCCGGCGAGAACGCCCGAGGTGTGGAAATGCTCGGCGAGGAGGAAGGAGCCGAAGGCGGCGAGCGTCGTAAGCGTAATCTCGACCAGCCGGTCGCTCGTCCGCCCCGCGATCAACAGCAGTGGGAGGGCGACGGCGATCCCCGCGGCGATTCCTCCGACGGCCGTCACGACGAGCTTGCTTCCCACGACGGCCGCCGTCACCGGAGCGCCGCCGGCGACGGCGATGAGCACCACGAAGACCACGGCCGCGACCGCGTCGTTGAGCAGGCTTTCGGCCTCGACGACGAGGTGGAGCCGCGGCTCCACGGGAATCTCGCGGAACAGGGCGATGACCGACACCGGGTCGGTCGCCGCGACGAGGATTCCGAAGAAGGCGGCGCCGAGCCAGCTCCAGCCGATAAGATAATGCATCCCGAAGGCGACGATCGCCGCGGCGAGCAGCACGCCCACGGTGACGAGGAGCACAAGCAGCGGCAGCTCGCGCCGGAGCGGACGCCAGGGGATCTGGATCGCGGCCTCGAAGATCAGGGGCGGCAGGAACGCCGTGAAGATCAACTCCGGCGTCAGCCGAAGCTCGAATCCGAGCGGCAGGACGGCGAGCACCAGCCCCGCGGCGACCAGCCCCGCGCTGTACGGAAGCTTCAGCCGCCGGGTGATCATCGCCACCAGCGAGGCGACGAACAGCATCAGGCCGAGCAAGGCGACATCGATCTGCTGCACAGCCTCTCCCGTACCCGCGGACACGCCCTGGGAGGTTGTTTCAACCCCCATTTGGGCTAAGTCCTGTGTCCATGCCCTCCCCGCACCTCTATCTCGTCGACGGCTCGAGCTACATCTTTCGCGCCTATCACCGCTTGCCGCCCTTGACCAACCGGCACGGCCTCAACGTCGGCGCCGTCTACGGCTACACCACCATGCTGTGGAAGCTCGCCGACAGCCTCCACAAGGCCGACGGGCCCACCCACCTCGCGGTCATCTTCGACGCCGGCTCCCACACCTTCCGCAACGACATGTTCGAGGGCTACAAGGCGCAGCGCCCGCCGCCGCCGCCGGAGCTCGTGCCCCAATTCCCGCTGATCCGCGACGCCACCCGGGCCTTCTCGCTGCCGTGCATCGAGGAGGAGGGTCTGGAAGCGGACGACATCATCGCCTGCTACTCGAAGGCGGCGCTCGAAGCGGGCTGGAAGGTGACAATCGTCTCCTCCGACAAGGACCTGATGCAGCTGATCGAGGACGACCGGCTCGACCTCTTCGACACGATGAACGATCGCCGCATCGACCGCGCCTATGTCGTCGAGAAGTTCGGCGTTCCGCCCGAGCAGCTCGGCGAGGTGCTGGCCCTGATGGGCGACAGCGTCGACAACATCCCGGGAGTCCCGGGCGTCGGCCCCAAGACCGCCGCCCAGCTCATCCAGCAATATGGCGACGTCGAGGCGGTGCTCGCTCACGCGCACGAGATCACCAAGCCCAAGCTCAGGCAGAACCTGATCGAACATGCGCAGGCGGCGCGGATGTCGCGCGAGCTCGTCCGCCTGGTCTGCAGCGCGCCGCTGCCCGAGCCGCTCGACGCGCTGGAGATGAAGGGCATTCCGCCCGAGCCGCTTCGCGAGTTCCTCGAGGAGCAGGGCTTCCGCGCCCTCGTCAACCGACTCGCGGGGACGAGCGGGGGCGGCGCCCACGCGCCGTCTCCGGCCGCCGCCGCCATCGTCGCGCCGGTCCAGGCGCAGGTCCGGCCGGAGCCGAAGATCGACCGCTCCGTCTACGAGACCGTCACCACCCTCGCGGCGCTGGAAGATTGGATCGCCGAGGCCCGGGCGAACGGCCTGGTCGCCGTCGATACCGAGACCTCGGGCTATGACTGCGTCACCGCCGACCTGATCGGGATCAGCCTCGCCACCGAGTGCGGCAAGGCGTGCTACGTGCCGCTTGAGCATGGCGGCCACGATCTGCTTTCGGAGCGGCCGGAGCAGATTCCCGCCGACGCGGCTCTGGCCCGGCTCAAGCCGCTGCTCGAGGATCCGGCCGTCCTCAAGGTCGGCCACAACTTCAAGTTCGACTGGATCGTCTTCGACCGGCGCGGGATCAAGGTCGCGCCGGTCGACGACAGCCTGGTGATGAGCTTCAACCTCGATGCGGGCGGGCTGAACAGCCATTCGATGGACGATCTGGCGAAGAAGCACCTCGATCACGAATGCATCGCCTTCAAGGACGTCTGCGGATCGGGGCAGAAGCAGATCAAGTTCAACCAGGTCCCGCTCGACCGTGCCACCGAATATGCCGCCGAGGACGCGGACGCTTCGCCTGTGGAAGCGGTTCAAGACGCGCCTTCCGCACGAGCGGGTGACAAGGGTCTACGAGATGGTCGACCGGCCGCTCGTCCCGGTGGTGGCGCGGATGGAGCGCGAGGGCGTTAAGGTCGACCGCGAGGAGCTCGGCCGCCTAAGCCAGGAGTTCACCGACCAGATCGTGCAGCTGGAGGAACGGATCTGCGGCGAGGCCGGCTGCCGGTTCACCATCGGCAGCCCGCAGCAGCTCGGCGAAGTGCTGTTCACCCAGATGGGCCTGAAGGGCGGCCGTAAGGGCAAGTCGGGCACCTGGTCGACGGACGTGAACGAGCTCGAGCGGCTGAGCCGGGAAGGCGTGCCGATCGCAAGCCTGGTCCTCGAATGGCGCCAGCTCTCGAAGCTCAAGTCGACCTACACCGACGCGCTGCAGCAGCAGATCAACAAGGAAACGGGTCGGGTCCACACCAGCTATTCCCTCTCCGGCGCGCAGACCGGGCGGCTGTCCTCGACCGACCCGAACCTCCAGAACATCCCGATTCGAACCGAGATCGGCCGCCGCATCCGCGACGCCTTCATCGCCGAGCCGGGCTTTGTGATGCTCGCCGCCGACTACAGCCAGATCGAGCTTCGCCTCGCCGCGCACATGGCCGACGTGCCGCAGCTCAAGCAGGCGTTCGCGGAAGGGGCCGACATCCATTCTCTGACCGCGCAGGAGCTGTTCGGCGAGGTGACGCGCGACACTCGGGCGAGCGCCAAGACGATCAACTTCGCGATCCTCTACGGCATCTCCCGCTGGGGCCTCGCCGGCCGCCTGTCGATCACGGCGGACGAGGCGCAGGCGATGATCGACCGCTATTTCGAACGCTTCCCCGGAATTCGCGACTATATTCATGCCACCCTGACGAGCGTCCGCGACACCGGCTTCACCACCACCCTGTTCGGCCGCAAGACCCACTTCCCCTCGATCCGCGCGAAGAACCAGGGCGAGCGCCAGGGTGCCGAACGCGCCGCGATCAACGCCCCGATCCAGGGCACCAGCGCCGATATCATCAAGCGCGCGATGGTCCGGATGTGCCCGGCGCTCGAGCGGGAGGGGCTCGGCCGGGTTCGGATGCTGATGCAGGTCCACGACGAGTTGGTCTTCGAGGTTCCGGAAGGCGAGGTGGAGGCGGCGAGCGCCGTCATCCGACGAGTGATGGAGAC
>Ga0307279_10000002_pt1 | contig 39680 bp, 19 predicted proteins | sample ER_DNA_118_FD_194484 | JGI IMG/M metagenome (GOLD analysis project Ga0307279, IMG submission 194484) | Bulk soil microbial communities from the East River watershed near Crested Butte, Colorado, United States - ER_DNA_118 | ecosystem: Environmental > Terrestrial > Soil > Floodplain | place...
TTTATTTGGATAGTATGATAGAGTAAGAGCTGGTTTTTATTTATTTTTATACACGCTTTTAGGTTCTTTATTCTTATTATTATCTATTTTATCAATTAACTCTATTATGGATACAACTGATTTTGAAACTCTATATAAATCAAATTTTGATTATATATTACAACTTATATTATTTTATGGTATTTTTATAGCATTTGCAGTTAAAACACCTACTATCTTTTTAAACACTTGACTTTTAAGAGCTCATGTTGAATCACCATTAAGTGGTAGTATTATTTTAGCAGGAATAGTCCTTAAATTAAGCTTATACGGTATAATGAGACTAATTTTAGGAATTATTCCTAAAGCCTCAATATGATATACTTATATTATTTTTTTTATAGCTATTATAACTATTTTATATGCTAGTCTTAGTACTATAAGAACTTTAGATGTAAAAGAACTTATAGCTTATAGTTCAGTTTCCCATGCCGCTGTTTATCTTTTAGGTGTTTTTAGTAATACTATACAAGGAATTGAGGGTAGTATTCTTTTAGGTGTAGGTCATGGATTTGTTTCACCTGGTTTATTTATTTGTGCTGGAGGAGTTTTATATGATAGATTGTCTACTAGATTAATTAGTTTTTATAGAGGTATGACTCAAACAATGCCATTGTTTGCTATATTATTTTTTATATTATCACTTGGTAATTGTGGGGCTCCGTTAACTTTAAACTTTACAGGTGAATTTATGTCATTATATGGATCATTTGAAAGATTACCTTTATTAGGTATATTTGCTAGCTCTTCTATAGTATTTTCTGCTGCATATACAATATATACGTATAATAGAATATCATTTGGAGGAACATTATCTAGATTTATTACAGTAAATGTTTTTGATTTAAATAAACGTGAATTTAACTTATTATTAACATTAGTTATATTGACTGTGTTTTTAGGTATATATACTGTACCTTTATTAGACGGTTTACATTATTCATCTTCATCATTAATCTATTTATTTGATGCTAATTCTATTAGTTGTGAGGGACCTAGAGTTTGAAGTATTTATTTTAATCAAATTGGTATTCAATATTTAGATATTAGTTTTTATTTTAATTTAATTTTAGCTAATAAGTATTTATTTATATTAGTTATGGGTTTAATAGGTTTATTTGTGTTAAGTGTATTAATATTAAATATTTTTTTTATATATAGGTCTTATCTAACTAGATTATATTGACGTTTATCTTTATGCATAGATTATTATGTATACAGAATGCTTTGTAATCCTTTTGCTTTTGTGTTCTGAACTAGATTTTTTTTAGGTATAACAATTGGTCTGTTTAATATTTTAAGTACAAATGATTATATAGAAGGTTTTGTATGAATATCTGTGTTGCAAGATGATATAAGTAAGTTTATTGAATTTATAGTTGAAGATGTATATAATGTTTATAGTTTTATTTTTGAAAATGATAATGAATATTTACTAGGTATGAGCAGTTCTGATTATATTAATGAGGGTTCATACACTTCATCATCTCATACAAAAAATCATATTTACTGTACTAGTAATAATTCTGATAATCATTTACCCAGAGATAATAGTTCATCTCCACAGCAGGGTATTTCAGATCAAAGCTCTACACAAGCTACTTCTCAGCAAAGCACTGCACAATCTACTTCTCATCAAAATACTACACAAAGCAGTTCACAGCAGAACACTACACAAAGCAGTTCACAACAGAACACTACACATAGTGATTCTCAAGGCATTACACCAACTAACTCAGAGCAAAGCACTTCACAGCAAAGTAGCTCTAATCAATCTTTTGGTAATACTTCTGGTAATAGACCTCTACAGCATGGTACTCAACGAGGTCTTATTGGAGGTTGATTATCTATAATTGGTAATTGTCCCCATAGTTTTGTGATAGATGAACAAGCATCATCGGAGGATTTAGCTGAGGGTAGAAATCATATTTGTGCTAACAGATCATCTGTAGAACATAGAATAGCAACTAGAGTTGGAGATCCTTATTATTCTTGTCGTGTATGTCAGGCTTCTATATGTAAAATATGTGCTCCTACAAAACATGTTTGATCATTTCCAAGTGGAAGTAGAAGATAATATGTGGGTGTACTATCTAAACTATCTATTTTAGATTGTTTATTTCGTACATGTACTACATGTAGTATTCTTGGTGTTTTTTTTTAATGTATGCTATTTCTATTTTTACCTTTTTTCTATACACATTTCCTATTGGATTAAAAAGAAAAAATTATTTTTATTATCAAAAATGATATAAATAATATATATAATTATAAGTAATATTTTAAACAAAATTAAAAAATATATTGATTGTTTTATAATCTATATATAAATATTAATAGTAATGTTAATAATACATTACTAATTGTATTATTTAATATATAAATATACATAGTAATGTTAATAATACATTACTAATAATATTATTTAATGTATATATGAATATTCATAGTAATGATTTAAAAACATTTTTAATAAATAAACTTATTAAATTATTAATATTTTAATTTGAAATGATTAAATTACTAATATTAATAAAGTATATTAATTCTTATTAGTTCAATGGTAGAACAAGATACTTCTAATATCTGAATCTAAGTTCAAGTCTTAGATAAGAATAATCATATTGATTATATTAAATTTATTTTTTTTTACTATATAATATCTTAATATTTAGTATTATTATGTTTTATATTAAAAATATTTTTTATATTAATAAAATAATCTATACAGTTGAGTTTGATGATGGCTCTGATTGAACGCTATCCAAATGCTTGACACATGCTAATCGGACGTCAATATTAAAAATTAATCTAAAAAGATTTAAATATATTGAAGTGGTGTACAGGTGAGTATAATGGTATTTTAGCTACCTAAGAGTAATGGTAATAGATCCGTTATAATATAAAAAAGAAATAAATTATTTCGCTCTTAGTTGATTATAAATAACCTCCGGATAAGTGGTAATTAAGGTAATGGCTTAATTAGCTTATGTCCGTAGTCGAGACTGAGAGGTCGATCGACCACACTGGGTCTGAAAAAACCCCAGTACGTATAGTACAGCAGTGAGGGATATTGGTCAATGGCCTAACGGCTGAACCAGCAACTTGGAGGAATGAGAGTTAAATTTTTAAGAAGTTAACTTGCTTGACTATGTCTTGTAAAATTCTAGATAAAGCTGATAATGACAACTTTATATCTATAGGTCTCGACCAAATCTTGTGCCAGCAGTCGCGGTAAGACAAGGGAGACGAGTGTTATTCATCTTTATTAGGTATATAGGGTACCTAGACTGTGTTTTATGGCCCCAGAAGGGTACCTTTTACACTAGAGTTTGTTATGTGAGAGGTATATGTCAGAATTATTGGTGGAGCAATGAAATGCTTTTATACCTCTAAGACGGATAATGGCGAAGGCAAACCTTTATGTACATAAATGAGATTTAATAACCTATGTATTTTTTTTTTAATTTTATAGGTTATTGGTCAATTTATAACTGACGTTGAGGGACGAAGGCTCAGATAGTGAAGAGGATTAGATACCCCCGTAGCCTGGGCAGACAATGATGAGTGTCATAGGTTAGCTTTAAGCTGAACTATAAATGAAAGTGTAAGCACTCCACCTCAAGAGTAATGTGGCAACGCAGGAACTGAAATCATTAGACCGTTTCTGAAACCAGTAGTGAAGTATGTTGTTTAATTCGATGATCCACGAATAACCTTACCACAATTTGAATGTTTTAAATATATTTTTATTTAGATCACATGCGTTGCATGGCTGTCTTCAGTTAATGTCGTGAGATTTGGTTAAGTCCATTAAATTAACGTAAACCCTTATTTTATTTAAATTAATAAAGTAGCTCACCGCTATAATTGGATGTGATAACAGGGACTAAGACAAGTCATCATGGCCTTAATATTGTGGGCTATAGACGTGCCACATATGCCTTTACAAAGGGATGCGATAATGTAAATTGGAGCTAATCCCACAAAATAGGAAATAATATGAATTGTAGTCTGAAATTCGACTACATGAAAAAGGAATTACTAGTAATCGTGAGTAATCATATCACTGTGAATTTAATCTCAGATAGGTACTAACTACTCGTCAGGCGCTGAAAGGAGTATGTGCAATAAGTTTGGTTGTTGCTGATTACTATTCTAAAAATCAGGATTTAGAATTTTTTGGCAAAGAATCTTCGTATGCGTGACTCTGATTGGTGTTAAGTCGAAATACGGTTCGTGTAGTGGAAATTGCACGGGATTAATTAATATTTAACAATACACAAAAAGCCTATGTAAGGAGCTTATGTTTTAATAATTATAAATATGTTTTATTATATATATTAATATATATGTTATGGTTCGAGTCCGTAATAGGATTGTGTATATAAATATCTTTTATAAAATTAATAATTTTTATTTAGGTTTAAATATTTATAGTTTAAATATATATTTTATTATATATTCTTAAAAAAAATATTTAAGGTTTATGTATAATACTGTAAGGTAGTTGTTTATTAATAAAAGTTAAATTCATTTTGCATATTTTAATTATTTATATATGTGAAAAGGAAGGTTCCGTTTGTTGGTATGACGGGTTGAGCTGTAAACTCAGTAGCTATAAGCTGTCAAAGGTTCAATTCCTTTTCTTCCTAAGGGTTAACTAGTTAAGGTGATTATTAAAGCCTTTATAGCTCAACGGTAGAGCAGGATACTGTTAATATTCTGATAAATGTTCGATTCATTTTAAAGGCTAATGTTTTCAACTTTAATGCTTTTTATTGGATTAAACACATATAAATATGAAAATGTATTTAATTTGTAATATGTTGTGTTTACTACATATTAATAATGTATTAAATATAATTTGTCAACTATTAATCTTTTATATAAATGTAAAAATTATAATTTTCAGTAGTATAAGTCTCAATCCTATATTAATGATAGATATGAGAGGGATTAATTAAGTATTTATTATGTTATATATTATAAAAGAAATGGTGTTTGGTGGTTATAAAGAAATATTCTTATATTTTTTATATATAATTGCTGTACTATTTGGTATATTAGTTATAATTAGTAAAAACCCTATAATATCTGTATTATTTTTAATTGGTTTATTCTTAGATATCTCTTGCTATTTAATTATAATAGGGTTAACTTTTATAGGATTGGCTTATTTACTAGTGTATATAGGAGCTGTATCTATATTATTTTTATTTATATTAATGTTAATTAATGTTAGAATATCTGATCTATCTACAGATAATGTTAATAGTATACCTCTAGCTGTATTATTAGGTAGTTTTTTTGATTATTTTATAAATAGTGTTTTACCTTATATGATGATGACTAATAATAATTTATTATATTTAATTAGTAATGATAGAAAATTAGCTCATGTAACGTCTGTACTATGAGATGGGTTTTTAGTAGAAATCTCTCATATAACAAGTATTGGAAATATACTATATAGTAATTATTCTATTTGACTAATTATCACTTCTATAATCTTATTATTAGCTATGGTTGGTGCTATTGTTATAACAATTAAGCCACAAACTGCTACAAATTAATAACCTATAATTTAATATATAAATATTAAGTAATAGTCTATATAAAATAAGCTATAAATTTAAATATTAGTTATATTTATATTTAAAACATTCTTAAGAATATATATTTATATTAGGTAGTTTAGTTATATGTGTAATTAAAATATTAGATATTTTAATGTAAAATATGGAGTATACTATATCATGGATACATACTAAGTCTATGGGAACAGATAAAACGTATACGTAATAAGAATCCTTTTTATCTTAAATTAGCAAATTAAATTTTTAATAATAAAAATCAAGTTCATTATAGAAGATGCTCAATTTACCCCCCCCCCCTAACGACACGGATTTATTAGCTTAAATACTCAAAACTAGCTATATTACACAAAACGGCACATTTAGCAAGTGCAGCGTAGTTAGCAGCTTGTTATTCTAAATTTTCTCAAGATGAACGAAACAGCTTTTATATTAAATAAAAAAAAAATTTTTTTTATAAGTTAAAAGAGATTAGCTTAATTGGTAGAGCATCCGTCTTACACACGGAGGGTTAAGTGTTCGAATCACTTATCTCTTAATACTTATATATTGTATGTAATTATGAGACCTTAGCTTAATGGTAAAGCGTGTGACTTTTAATCATTAAAATAAGGGTTCAAATCCCTTAGGTCTTAGTACGGCTATAGGTTAATGGTAGACCATTCGTCTTCCAAACGATATGTACCGATTCGAATTCGGTTAGCCGTAATTACTACAAATATTATTAATAATAATTATTATAAGTATTTTAATGTAAATAAGTATAGATGTTAAATTAATCTTTTTTTATATGCGTTTATTATTATTAGTTTATGCAAATTGTATTTTAATTCTTTATCAATAAACGTTAATAAGGGGTTAGTAACTTAATTGGTAGAGGACTTTCTTGTCACGGAAGTAGATGTCGGTTCGATTCCGTCCTAACTCGTATAAATAAAGTATATTTTTAATATAAAATATTTTCATAATATTATTTAAATTATTGTGTTATCAATTTATTGTATTTATATACATAATATAATATATATATTGTATTATATACCTGTTTTATGATGTACCTGTTTTATTTATTATATGCCTTATTTACTCTATATAGATAACACAGGAAAAGTTGCCATTGGTAAGGCGAGATATTTGCTAAATATTGTGATTAACACCTGGTGGTTCAAATCCGCTCTTTTCCGTATTCATATACTTATCCCTTTTTTTTATAAAGATTTTGTATACAATTTAATAAACGTTTTTTTTTTTTTATAGCTAGTAAGATAAAAACAACCTTTTTGTTTAAAGGGTGTTAATTTAGATTAAATTATTGTTAAGTTTCAGTTTTCTATAAAAGAGTATAGTTTAATTGGTAAAATAGGAAGCTTCAAACTTCAAATTTCCAGTTCAAGTCTGGATGCTCTTGATGTGCTTATTTAAGATATTAAGGTTCCTTAGCTTAATAGGTAAAGCGCATTTTTGATAAGGATGTTATCGACGTTCAATTCGTTGAGGAATCAATAAAACTGCGTTAATTGGATTTTAATTTAATCAAGGTGTGTTAGTTAAATGGTATAACGTGATGCTACGGACATTTTATTACAAGTTCGAATCTTGTACACACTTTTAATAAATTTATTCCTAGCTTAGGTTATAAATTATTTATATCTTAAAGGTAGAGTATTGTATTTATTATATTCTGATAAATATTCGATTCATTTTAAAGAAAAATAGATAAAAAAGTAAAAAAAAAAATTAAATAAATTAATTATATTGTTAAATACATAAATATATACTAATATAGACAGTTATGGTTTAAAAGATTACTATATAATATGATTATACATAGTAATAATAAATAACTATTCTTAATAAATATAAATAATTATTAATAACTATTATATATAAATAAACTTATTAAATAATTATAATTTTAATCAAAAATGATTAAATTACTGATATTAATAAAATATATTAATTCTTATTAGTTCAATGGTAGAACAAGATACTCCTAATATCTGAATCTAAGTTCAAGTCTTAGATAAGAATAATTATATTGATTATATATAAAAAAAAATTTTTTATATATTAATAAAATAATATATAGAGTTGAATTTTACGATGGCTCTGGTTGAATAGTATTCAAATACTTGATATATGCTAATTGGACGTAATAAAAAAAAATTTTTTTTAATTTTAATAATTTAAAAGTCTAATAAGATTTAAATATTAATAGGTTTATAATAAAAAAAGAGAATTGACTGAGTGGCTTAAAGTGATAAGCTTGAAACTTATTTGGTTTAAAAACCACATCCGTTCGAATCGGATATTCTCTGTTATATTTTTTATAATGTAAACGGGTTAGAGCCAGGTTGGTTAGGCGCCTCATTTGGGTTGAGATCTTGTTATGTTCGAATCATAATAACCCGAGATACTTTAAGTGTTTCTTCCATATAAAATTGTAAATGTAAATAGTGTTGTATTTGATATGTACCTCATTTTCTCATATATTTAATATAAATATATGGCAAGTATAAAAAGAGACTATTAATGATAAATTAGCTGTATATTAGAGAGTGAATAATAAATAATAAGGGGAAGTTATTATATTAAAAATTAATAATGCAACTTGTGCTCTTGGAAGAAATTCTGTTTTAAACGAAGTGAATTGAAGTATCTTACTAGCTTCAGGAAAGGAAATCAAACGAGATTCTATTAATAGTGTGAATGAAAATAGATTTAAGACTTTAAAGTAAAATGGATTGATCTGTTTGAATAAAGGGGAACCTTCCTCTAAGTCTAAATATAGTATACAAGCGATAGTGATAGTACTGTGAAGGAAATTATTATTATTTTTGTTAGTAGTCTTATAAGCAGCTCAAGTTAAGTTTAATAAACCTATAAGAGCGTACCTTTTGTATAATGGGTCAGCAAGTTCTAATTAGATGCAAGCAAGTACTGACAAAGATAAAAATATGTTATTTATTTGATAAAAAATTAAATTTATTAAGTGAAAATTATTAAAAAAAATCAGAGTTGCCTAGATAATCCAATTATTAAGTAATGAATAAGTATCTAAATAGAGACCCGAAGAGTAGTGATCTTACTATGGTCAGGCTTATAAAAGGCCGAATGGGTTATCGTTGTAAAGATATCCAAAGAACTGTGGTAAGTTAGTGAAAGACAATACTGACTACTATAGCTGGTTTTCCGCGAAACATATGTAAGTATGTAGTTTTAAATAACATCATAGCAGGTACAGAACTGTAATCTCGTATAAATTGTGCATTATATTTTTATAATTTAATGTCCTTTTTGTATATTTGGGGGGGTCGTGAAGACTCTATTCGCGAGTATTTGCTCTCGGAAGGGCAATGATGAATGTTGAGCTATCAGACATCTAACGCTAAGGTTGTATGTCTAAAGGGAAACAGCCCAGAACAAGTGTTTAAGGTTCCAAAGTTATTGTTAAGTGAAATTAAGGAAGTATTTAAACTATACAACCAGGAAATAGGCTTAGAAGCTGCCATTTTTTAAAGACCTCGTAACAGAGCACTGGTTCAATAATTTAATTAATAATTATTTAATTAGTCAGTTAAAAGCGCCGAAAATATAACGGATCTAAACAATACACCGACACCTTGTCCATAATAATAAGTTAAATTATATAGTGTAGAAAAATACTTTATAGTATATATATATTATATAATGATATTTTATTAATATATTATGTTATATAATTATATCATAATATATTAATTTAAGAATATTTAAATCTTAAATATGATTTATGGGGTAGCGGAACATTGGGTAAATCATAAAATTAACTTTTTTAATGTTAGTTATTATAATAGAGAGATATCCCAAGTGATAATGCTGACACGAGTAACGAAAAAGAGGTGATTGGTTTTTAAACCTTGTAATTCCTCTCGCCTTAAGCTTATGGTATTATTCAGGCGGTCTCTAAATTTAACCTAAAGGATAAAATGATGAGATCATATCTGTAACAACATAATTATGTAAACATGTTCTGGAAAAGCAGTATAGGATTTATATATTAGTAGATAAATAAAAATATGATACTAATGTATTATTGAAATTAACCGTACCTAAATACTAACCCAAGTAAGCTAGTAGAGAATACGAAGGCGTTTGAGCTAACAATCATTAAGGAACTCGGCAAATTGACACCGTAACTGAGGGATAAGGTGTGCCATTCCTACTATTTAATATAGGCTAGGAAGAGGAGACATAGAATGGTGTTGTACGACTGTTTAATTAAAACACAGCACTTTGCGTAAGATGAAAATCAATGTATAGAGTGCGCTATCTGCCCGATGGTGGCTGGTTAACGGATTTACTTAGTTGACTAAAATAGGCTAGGTTTTGAAGGAACCCCCATTTAATGGCGGCCTTACCTATGAGGGTCCTAAGGTAGCGAAATACCTTGGCATTTAAATGATGTCGCGCATGAATGATCTCACGATGCAACAGCTGTCTCAATGATTGGCTCAGTGAAACTGGAATGGCAGTGAAGATACTGCCTATCTCTAGATAGACGAGAAGACCCCATGCAGCTTTACTGTTACTAGTTATAGGATATAATTTAACAGGTTCTAGTGAATAAGGTAGTTGATGAAACAAAATTGAAACACCTTTACTCTGGTTGTTATATCAATAGAATAGGTTTGCAAAGTCTTTTTGCTTACTGACGTCTTATTGGTAATCCATATAAGGAGATTTTATTAAAAATTTAGTGGAGTAATAATCCTCTTTCTTTTTGATAAATATTTCTCAGGAAACAATGGCTAGCGGACGGTTTATGCGGGGCACAGATCCCATAAAGAGTACCTGGGAGTATCCAAATTTAATTTCGTAATTATGCAATATGCAGTTAATGTATGATAGCTTTTGATATATAAAATGGCGTTATACATTATCATATTCTTAGTTTGTTATTTTTTATATTTAGCTGTTATAATCTAACAATTATCTATAATTAATTCAGTTATATTTCTATTTGGGTTAGAACTTAAAAAATTTTTTTTATTAAGTAAGATTTTACCTATATGGGAAATAGGTGTATAAGGAGTATTTATTATGAAAGAATTTATACTTTTTGTAAATAAGATAACTTAGTTATATTAAGTAATAGGTGTTCTTTTATATATTAAATAATACTATTAGTTATTTTTAATTAAATACTCTTAGTTATTTTTAAATGAAATACTATTAGTTATTTTTTTTTTTTACATATTAGGTTTTGTATAAATTCAACTATGTGTGAGATAAAGTAAAAAAAAAATGATTTTGATATATACTTTCAAAGTTTAATGGCTTAATCTTGCTTTACTGTAGGACATACAGGTCTATCAGTTGCGTAAGCAGGGCATAAAGATCGCAAGACGCAGCAAGGAAAGGTCTTGTATTATTGAAAAAGCTACGCTGGGGATAACAGGCTAATTGCGCCAGAGAGTACAAATTGAGTGCGCAGTTTGGCACCTCGATGTCGGCTTAGCTCATCCACATGAATGCAGGAATCATGAAGGGTACGACTGTTCGTCGATTAAAGAGCTACACGAGCTGGGTTAAATACGTCGTGAGACAGTATGGTTTCTATCTTCTAGAGGAAATTAGAGTAAAATAAGAATAGCCCCTTCGTACGAAAGGAGTTGGGTATAGTAACCTATGGTTTACCTGTTGTTTATATGCATTATTAACGAATAGATATTTATGATGAGATTAAGATTAAGTTCTTGTGTTGAATTATTTTTATTAGGTAATACTAAGACCAGTATGGTTGGGTATACTCATTTATAATGATATTAATTTTAGCTTTAACTTTAAATAGTTTTAAGATATTCTGTGTAAATGGATTATTTTAATTGTAGGGTTAAAATTAATAAATTGTAATTGTTTATTTATTTGGCTATATTGTTACTCAAGTATATATTAATAGTATAGGCATGGCAGGAAAGCTATGTTATTTAAGATAAGTGCTGAATGCATATAGGCACGAAGCTTAGCTTAAGATACTCTTAAAGATACGTAATATAACATTACGAATAGTAGGTTTATTTATTATAAATGGATTTTATATATCCAAAATATAATTTTTCTATTATAAATAGGCTTTGGCTGAAATGGCTTTAATGTTTTTAGGTACAAAGTACTAATTTTATTAGTTACTAAAAACTTTACATATCAAAATAAATACTATATTTTAATTAGCTTGGTTTGCATAATAGTAATGCACCCGTTTTGTAATCGGAAGATAGGAGTGCAAATCTCTTACCGAGCTATATATTTATGTAATTATTAATGCGGATTAATGTAATAGTAACATAATTGGCTCATGCCCAATAAATAGAGGTGCAAATCCTTTGTCCGCATATTATAAGGCTATAGCTTAAAAGGGTAAAGCAAGCTACTCATGATAGCTTAGACGAGTGTTCGATTCATTCTGGCCTTATTTATATTACTTTAAAAAATGTTGTTAAATTATTTTTAGTATTATACTTAATATATTAGATAGTAATGTTTAAGGTAAAATTAATTTAAATATAATTCTTATTTTTATGTATTGTAAATATTAGATATATTTATATCTTATTCCCCACTAAACCATGGGCTCAGATTCAAGAAAACACGATATTATACCGCTTATACGACATAATCCTAATAATTGTCATCATTTCTTGAAGAGTTCCAAGATTAATCTAATTAATACCTCTGTTCTTCTAAACTCATTAGGTCTCTAGACCTCTGATGAGTCCTTGTAATAGGACGAAATGAGTTGGTACCCGGGTTCGTTCGTCTAAATCTTGTTCTTCGATTCAAGGGAACAAGGGACTCAATTCAAAGGACCAGGGGCTCAAGTACTTGAGCCCGTGGTTCCCTTGTACTTGAGCCCCTGGTTCCCTTTAATATAATATCCCTGTTCCCTTGAATCGAGTAAAGGTTTCTAGGTATTAACCCGGGTACCAACTCAATTTGTCTTACTTTAATTACTCGTCTAGAGACCTTAATCCGAGTGCTGGAAATGGTAGACAGGACAAATTTAAGCTTTGTTGATATTATATCGTGAACGTTCAAGTCGTTTTTCGGATAAAAGGCTTACTGCCTTAAATACTTTTTTTATTCTTAAATTAGATATTATATATAATTAATTTTACTTTTAAATAAATTATATATAATTTATATATTATTTTTTAATGTATTCTATTATATATAAATATATTTAGGTTATAAGGCCCAATAGTCAAGTGGTTAAGACATAACATTTTCACTGTTGAATGCGCGGGTTCGAACCCCGTTTGGGTCTTTTCAGTTTATAATAAATATTTATTGAAAAAAAGGGGGATATAGTTTAATTGGTAAAACTGCGATTTTGCATATCGTTATTTTAGGATCGAGTCCTAATATCTCCATTTATATTTACACACTTTTTATTTATGTATATTATCTCTTTATATGCTATTTATTTATAAATGTATTGTATTTATTTATCTTTATATAACTCATTTCTTATATATTATCTTAAAATATGTTATACTCAAATGTATTTTCTTCCAATATATTGTGTTTAAGTATATTTTTTCCTGTATATTATATTCCAATTTATTGTCTTATAATATGTTATCTTCAACATTATGTTTTCCAATATAATTTATTTTCTAATTAGTTATCTTCCTAGATAATACCTTTTTTATTCCTATCTTTCATATCTTCGCTCATATTATATATTCATATTTATTAAGTTTTCTATATTTTAATAAATCAATTATTTGGTTTAAAAACTGACCGGTTTTATTATAATGATGTTAATGAAGTTTATAAAACAACCAAGAGACAATAGTTTTTACTTACTATTATTTATTCCATATTATAAAGTATATTAGATAGGCTTTTATATGTAGTCCCTTTTATTTTTTTTTTTCTGCTGATAATCCAATAAAATAATAAAATTAGATTTAATAGTTTAAAAAAGCTCAGGTAGCTCAATTGGTAGAGCGAAACGTTGAAGGTGTTTGGGTTGTAAGTTCAAATCTTACCTTGAGTGATCTTATTATAGCTAATTTTATACATACAATTTTATTATATCCAAGTTTATATTTACTAATATAAATTCAAACTTTATGTTTTAAACCTTATATTTAAACCTTATGATTTAATTTAAATCTTATATTTAATAATTTAAATCTTATATTTAATAATTTAGACTAAATATGTATTAGTGCTGTATATAGTATTAAACCATATTTAATAATTTAAAATAATTATGTATAAAGTATATATTCATAAAAAGTATATGTTTATTATATTAAAAGTTAACGGGTGTGCTGAAATTGGTAGACAGGTCCCGCTTAGGACGGGATGAAGTTAATTCATGTAAGTTCAAGTCTTACTACCCGTATTTAGATTAATACTAATTTGTATTAGTATTATTATAACCTAGTAAAGGTTTAATGGCTTATGTAATCCCTGCATTTATAGGGTGATCATATTTTTATTAATAATATGTTGTAGACTAATGGTAAGTCATAAATTTTTGGTATTTAATTATGGGTGTTCGAGTCACCTCAACATAGATTTATATAAATTAAAAATTTAAGGTGGATATAGTTCAATTGGTAGAACAACTGTATGTGGAACAGTAAGTTCCCTGTTCAATCCAGGGTATCCTCCCTAGTTATATAAATCCTATCACATAGCATAAAGCCAGGATAGTTTAAAAGGTAAAACATTAATCTCATGCATTAAAAGTGGGAGTTCAAATCTCTCTCCTGGCTAATGTTATTATTATGTATAATCATTGTGTTGTTATCAAAGTCAAATACGCTTATTAAAGAAGATTCTATTATATATTCTAGGACAACGATTGCCATTTTGCTTTACTCTAGTTTTATTGTGTACAATAATTTATATTACTCATTTTTAAACGCAGGTATAGGAGTTTTAGGTGGTTTATTTCATACCACATGTATTACAAATGTTTTCCATGTATTTATTTTGTTTATTAGTAGTATAATTTTATTATTAACTTCTTTTTTTCCTAGAAAACCTTGAGTAAAAGAATATAGTAATCTGTACAGAATACTATTTTCTAAATTAATATATTATGAATCTATTGTATTAAATAGAATGTCAGAGCAATTTAGAATAATAGAATATTCTTTAATTATATTATTTGTATTGTCGGGAGCTCTTTTTTTAATGTGTACAAGTGATTTGGTATCCATATTTTTATCTATAGAATTACAAAGTTATGGGTTATATTTGTTATCTGCTATATATAGGGATTCAGAACCAGCAACATCAGGTGGACTTATGTATTTTTTACTAGGTGGGCTGTCTTCTTGTTTTATACTTTTAAGTACAGGTTTATTATATGCTAATTCAGGAACTACTAATTTAGAAAGTTTATATGTAATTACAAGTATATCTAGTGTAAGTAAAGAAAATATGTCAGGTTTACTTTATTGATACAAATCCTATTATATCCATATAAGTTTATTAATAATGTCTGTAGGATTCTTATTTAAAGTTTCAGCTGCACCTTTTCATTTTTGAAGTCCTGATGTATATGATTCTATACCTACCATTGTTACAACTTTTGTTGCTATAATTGCAAAAATATCTATATTTATTTTTTTATTAGATTTAGTACACTATACTAGTAAATCTATACTTGATGTGGATTTTTCTTGAACAATGAGTTTAATATTTAGTTCTCTTTTATCTTTAGTAATAGGTACAGTAGTAGGTTTAACGCAAAAAAGGATCAAAAGATTATTTGCTTTTAGTACTATATCTCATGTTGGATTTATATTATTAGCACTGTGTATACATAGTATTGAGTCTACACAAGCTTTTATATTTTATTTAATGCAATATTCAATATCAAATTTAAATGCTTTCTTTCTGCTTATAACAATAGGTTATTCATTATATTTTTATGTACAAAACTTATATAATGATGAAAATGGAAAAAAAGTAAACCATTCTTTTATGACAATGGATCGATCTGAGGGGTCTTTAGAAGTAATAGATGGAGATTCTAATATCAAACGAGATTATTTTGAAGCTTCTGTAGATAAATTATCGGGTAATACAAACATAGGGCAATATCCTAATTTACAAGATATAAATAACTCTCCTATTCAATTAATTAGTCAACTAAAAGGTTATTATTATGTAAACCCTATGTTATCATTAAGTCTTAGTATTACATTATTTTCTTTTATAGGTATTCCACCTTTAATAGGATTTTTTGGTAAACAGATGATTTTAAGCTCTGCACTAGATAGTGGTTATGTTTTCATGTCATTAGTTGCTATTTTAACTAGTGTTATTAGTGCTGTATATTATTTAGTTATAATAAAACAAATGTTTTTTGATAAACCAGATTATATTTTAAATCCCCAACTAAAATATTTTGGTTTAAAGGGTTTAATTGTCGAAAAAGATAGAGTAGTGGAAAAAGTTAATATAACTATACCTAGTATTGTTATATCTAGTTCATTGAGTTTACCTATATCGGTTTTAACTTTAATTATAGAGTTATTTATTTTTATACCACAAGAATGATTAAGTATGGCTAATATATTATCCTTAATATTATTTAATATTTAAATGACAAGTACAACTTTTGTTATTATATTTGTGCCTATATTATCTATTTTATTATTATCAATAAATTTATTATTAGCTTCACATAATGCATATCAAGAAAAAGATAGTGCATTTGAATGTGGATTTAGTTCATTTTTAGGTCAAAATAGAACACAATTTAGCATATCTTTTTTTATCTTTGCTTTGTTATTTCTTCTTTTTGATTTAGAAATACTTTTAATTTACCCTTATAGTGTAAGTAATTATACTAATGATATATATGGTTTAATCATAATGATTATTTTCTTTATCATGTTAACTTTAGGATTTATTTTTGAACTAGGTAAAAATGCATTGATTATAGATAGTAGACAGATAAAACTTTGAGACTAAAAAGATAATTTTCTACCTAATGTTTTTTAGTCATATGTTTTATTTATAAGAATATGTTATTTTATTACTGTTTAAATAAAAAAGTGGTATGTTGAAAAATTTAACAATATTGTTAAAATTTTTAAGGGGTATGTTGCACAGGGTTGTGCGTTTTGATTGCAGATCATAAATATAGGGTTCAACTCCTTCGTATCCTTATGATTAAAGGGGCATAGTCATATTTATAAATTACATTTAAAATTTACTGGCTAATTATTATATTTATTGTTCTTTAATCAAATATGATATGAGGATAAGTACCCTCCTTGTTATATAAATTATGACATATAAGTTTATCAGATAAAGCTAGGATAATTTAATAGGTATAACCTTAATGAATTAATAGTGTTAATTAAAATACCTCACCTGGCTTATTTAAAGAAAGATAGCTTTAAAGACTACCACGTATTACAGTATATAACATAAAAAATGAATTTATCACTAATTTTATTTACAATAGGGATATTAGGTTTTGTTTTAAACAGAAGAAATATTATATTAATGCTTATTTCAATTGAAATTATGCTATTAGCTATTACATTCCTAATATTAGTAAGTTCACTTAGCTTTGACGATGTGTTAGGTCAGACCTATGCTATTTATATTATTTCTATAGCTGGTGCAGAATCTGCAATAGGTTTGGCTATATTAGTGGCATTTTATAGATTAAGAGGGAGTATTACAATAGATTTTAAATAATGTATCTAGCTATAATAATTTTACCGCTATTAGGGTCAATAGCTTCTGGTTTTTTTGGTAGAAAAATTGGAGTAACTGGAGCTCAGTTTATTACATGTACAACCGTTATAATTACAACTATATTGGCTGTGTTTGCTTTTTTTGAAGTTGGATTAAATAATATACCTGTAACAATAAAGGTATTCAGATGAATTGATGCAGAATCACTAGATATATGATGGGGTTTTCACTTTGACTCGTTGACAGTTTCTATGCTTTTACCTGTATTAGTTATTTCTTCTTTAGTGCATATATATTCAATAGGATATATGAGTAATGACCCTCATAATCAGAGATTCTTTAGTTATTTAAGTTTATTTACATTTATGATGTTAATATTAGTAACTGCGAATAACTTTTTACTAATGTTTGTTGGTTGAGAAGGTGTAGGTGTTTGTTCTTATCTTTTAGTATGTTTCTGATTTACTAGAATAGCAGCAAATCAAAGTTCTCTTTCAGCATTTTTAACTAATAGAGTAGGTGATTGTTTTTTAACAATAGGTATGTTTGCAATGTTATGATCTTTTGGTAATTTAGATTATACTACTATTTTTTCATTAGCTCCTTATATGAATGAAAATGTTGTAACTATTATAGGTATATGTTTATTAATAGGAGCAATGGCTAAAAGTTCTCAAGTAGGTTTACATGTTTGATTGCCTATGGCGATGGAAGGTCCTACTCCTGTTTCTGCACTTATACACGCTGCCACTATGGTTACAGCAGGTGTGTATTTATTAATTCGTTCCTCTCCTTTAATAGAGTATAGTTCAACAGTACTTATATTATGTTTATGGTTAGGTGCTATTACTACTGTGTTTAGTTCTTTAATAGGGTTATTTCAACAAGATATTAAAAAAGTTATAGCTTATTCTACTATGAGTCAATTAGGGATGATGGTTATAGCTGTTGGTTTATCTTGTTATAATATAGCTTTATTCCATTTAATAAATCATGCTTTTTATAAAGGACTTTTATTTTTAGGTGCTGGAGCAGTTATTCATGCTGTATCAGATAATCAGGATTTTAGAAGATATGGGGGATTAAGATCTTTCTTACCTCTTACTTATTCAGTTATGCTAATTGCTTCTTTAAGCTTAGTTGCTATTCCTTTTATGACTGGATTCTACAGTAAAGATTTTATTTTAGAATCTGCTTATGGTCAATTTCATTTATCTAGTACTATTGTATATATAATAGCTACTATAGGAGCAATGTTTACTACATTATATTCTGTAAAAGTGTTATATTTAACATTTTTAACTAATCCTAATGGACCTATAATTAACTATAAACATGCACATGAAGGTGATATTTTTATGAGCTTACCTTTAATTATATTAGCAGTCTTTTCTATATTTTTTGGTTATATGACAAAAGATATTTTCATAGGTTTGGGGTCAGGTTTTTTTGCTGATAATGCTTTGTTTATACATCCTTCTCATGAAATTATGTTAGATACTGAATTTGGTGTACCAGTTGTATTTAAGTTAGTACCTTTAGTATTTACTATATTCTTAAGTATAATTTCTATTGTACTTTCTGAATACTTGTCTAGTTTATTAATTTATTTTAAATTATCTAGAATAGGTTATAATATATTCAGTTTTTTCAATCAACGGTTCTTAATAGAGTTGTTTTATAATAAGTACATTACTAATTTAATACTAAAACTTGGAGGTCAAACAACTAAAGTTCTAGATAAGGGATCTATAGAATATTTAGGACCTTATGGTTTTGAAAAAGGATTGCTAAATTTAAGTAATAATATCGCTAGGTTAGATACTGGAGTTATTACATCTTATGCTTTATATATATTAATAGGATTAATAATTTATGGATTATTTAATATATATGTAAGTAGTTCAATTATTATATTATTAATTTGCACATGTTTTATTTTTACTATTAAGTGGAGTACTTTTTTTAGGCCAATATTGTTTAATATCAATACTGTTCAAAGTAAATTAAATTTTATATTTAAAGAAAAATTGATACAAATGGGTAAAAATTTTTGATTGTTTTTAAATACTTTCTTATTTAATAGAAAAATTATTCTTATTTTTGTTGTTGGATTATAAATAAGGATTCTTTTGAAGATTTATTACGATGTGAATGTTACTAGCGAGTACACTTCATATATATCTTTAGCTTATTATTATTTTATTGCTACATTTTCAGTTTTTGTTAGAGATTTTCCTAATATTAACTTTAATATTTTTTATATGGACTGGGGTTCTCTCTTAAAGTCCATTTTACAAGATATTAAGGCTATTTTCAATTATAATAAGTCTGATAAAGCATTAATGCATTGAGAAGGGGTTGATCCTATGGATGACCAATCTAAGGGTTCGGTTAAAAATAATATGCATATTTTATGTATGGATGACCAATCTAAGGATTCGGTTAAAAAATATAAACAAATGTTTGACCCCGTTCGTGATAGCTTGATTATTAATCAAGCTAATGCGAGTACTAATCAAGCTAATGATCAGACTGAGCCTGCTATAAATTACTATAAAAGGGAAATGGAAAAACTAGAAGAACAAACTAAAAAAATGTCTAGAGCTAGAGCTTCAAATCAAGCTAATGCTCCGCGTAAGCCTGAGTATAATAATAATGTTGAGGGCGATAATAGTAAAACTAAATAGCTTAAAAGTTAAAGAGCTTGAAAAAATTTTTTTTAACAAGCCAGGATAGTTCAATCGGTAGAACATTAATTTCATGCGTTAAAAGTGGGAATTCAAATTTCTCTCCTGGCTCATCTTCAATAGCTTATCTTATTATACTAATGTTTAGTAATAAATGTAAAATCTGTAATATATTTACACATATTACATTTTATAATAAATGTAAAATAGCATTTAATTAAAGTAATTAATTAATAAATTTTACACTTATTATAAATCAGTTTTGATATGTAAAATATGTTAATATTATCACCCCTAAAAATTTTTTTAGATGGTGTTTTAAGGGATGTTCTTCTTATAAACACAAATTCTTATTAAATATATATGCTTTTTTTTGAAAATATATCGTTATACAAATGATTACCAACTAATATTCTTGTTGCTTTACAATATAAATATGAATATGTAAGGTTTAATATACGTACATCACGTATTAGTTTATGGTTTGAAAGATGATTTTTATCTTCTAATGCTAAAGATATAGGAGTATTGTATTTAATATTTGCTTTATTTGCAGGTCTAGTAGGTACCGCATTCTCTGTATTAATAAGATTAGAGTTGTCAGGACCAGGTGTACAATACATAGCCGATAATCAATTATATAATAGTATTATAACAGCTCATGCAATAATAATGATATTCTTTATGGTCGAAAAGTATTTCATACTAAAATCGCAATCTTTTAATTTATTTAAAAAGGTTAATGATAATAACAATTCACCTTTAAGTCAAGATAATAACAATTCACCTTTAAGTGGAGATGATAACAATTTAATTTTAAGTAAAGATAATAACATGTATAATGAGGATAATGATCAAATCGCAAATAAATATGAAAAAAAAATTAATTTTGTAAAAGTGTTAGTAGATGATCCCTTTAATAATAGGGATATTATACTTAAAGTTACTAAAAAACAAAAAGGTATTTATATATGAGAAACTTTAGATGGAAAACATATGTATGTAGGACATTCCATTAATTTATATAATAGAATAAGTTCTTATTTTATGCCATCCATACTTAAAACTAAAGGACGAAGAGTTTTACGTTATCTAAATAAATATGGTTTTAGTAATATTAAGTTAACTATTTATATTCTGAATGAAAAATCTAGTTTGGATCAAGTAGTAGAGTTGGAACAACACTTTATTGATAGTTTAGGACCCAATCTTAATGTAGATTTAGTGGCTAGTAGTTCTGGATATCATGAATCAATGAGTCAAGAAATGTGTGCAAAGCTTCGTAAACAAAGAGGTGTTCCAGTATATGTTTATAATGCTAATGATTTTACTTTGTTATATATATTTGAATCAAAACAACAAATGTATAGCTTAATAAATATACATCATAATACTTTAAATGATTGTTTAAATTTAGGTAATATATATCTAGATACTTTCTTTTTTTCATTAGATTTAATAGAAGAATCCCCTGATATAAACTTACTTAGTTTAGATCAAATAAAAATATTAGTTTCAAGTAAACGAAATACATATGAGATTAAACATCCTGCTGCTAAATCTATATTAGCAGTATTTAAAGATGATCCTAAAAAAAATCTAGAATTTAATTCTTTAAATAGTTTAGCTAAACATTTAAAAGGTGATCGTCAGGTTATTAGAGAATATTTAAAAGGTGATAAATCTGGTTATTATCGAGGTAAATGGAAATTTACTTACATGATTTAGTATGAAAAGGGCATGGCCGGGTAAGATGGAAACATCTTACTTTACATTCACTGTTTGCTGGGATCCCTTAAGAGCCTTTGAAACTAGTAATGCAGACTTTATTTGATATAAAAGCAGCATAATACAGTAACATTTCAAAGGATTAGGCAATCAGCCGGAAACCAAATATAAAAGGGCTCATTGTAGCATTAAACGCTTTTATAGAGTAGGTTCTTCAGAGACTACACGTGAATACCTTAGTAAATATTTATTATTTATAGGTAAAGATATAGTCCGCGCATTAATGAAAATTAATGATAAAGCGTATGCCAGCTTTAATAGGAGGATTTGGTAATTTTTTACTTCCGTTAGGTTTAGGAGGTCCTGATATGGCATTTCCAAGACTTAATAATATTAGTTATTTATTATTAATTCCTAGTATTGTATTATTTCTATTTGCTGGTGGAATAGAAAATGGTGTAGGTACAGGGTGAACTCTTAACATGGAGCCTTCCTATATTTATATAGTAAGTGTCAAACTTCTTTCGATGCGTGAATATCCCCACCTTTTTTTTGAAATAAGATACTCATGATTGATTACAAAATCGTATGTTATAACGCTTATTACATGGGGACAATACGCCTGGATAGCGAAAAAAAACTTCGTTATCCACCAGAGACTAAACAAGAAGTATCTTATAAAAAATAGTAAAATATGGTTTGAACAATGGTTAGTAGGATTAACGGATGGAAAAGGTATTTTTGGTTTTTATAAGCAAAAGAATAAATGAAATTTAATATATAAAATATCACTTCCTATATACAATATAAGAGCCTTATATTACATTAAGAGTAATTTAGGTATAGGAACTATAGCTAAATACGGGTTTAAATCACAAATAGCTATAAGAGATAGGCAAAAGCTAGAAAATGTAATATTACCTCTTTTCAATAAGTATCCTCTTTTAACTAGTAAATTCTTTAAATTTTTGAAATTAAAAGAAGCCTTTTATATTTTAAGAAATTCTTATTTAGATAAAATAGAAAAGGATAAGTTTTTATCTAAGTTAAAAGAAAAATTTATACCTGAACTATTTGTATCTCCGATTTGAACTAATATGAATTTATCTCAATATGAAGATATTTTAAATATTGTATCTAAAGCTTGATTAAGTGGATTTATAGAAGGGGAAGGTAGCTTTTATTTAGTTATAAATGGTACTAATAGAATAGTGCATGGATTTTGTATAAAACCAAAAAAGGATAAAATAGTTTTAGAGAGTATAAAAAAAATATTACATATTCCAACTGCTATTAGATATCAAGACCATGGCTTTTATATTCTGTATACTACAAATACTAGAGCAATAGATAATATAATTAATTATTTTAAAGATAACTTAATAGGTATGAAAAGTGTTGAATATAATATATGGGCTAGATCTTTTATTAAACACAAAGGAAATTCTGTAAAATTGCATGAAATTAGAGAAATCCTTAGTATATTTAAAAATAAATTGGTGGGCGTTTATGTAATTAAAAGAACAAATGATAACTTTAAATTCTTGCATAGAGTTGAATATTCTAAATGACGAAGTAATTTATCTAATGATAACCCTTTACTTAAAAATAGCATATTTAATAAACTAAATATGTTTGAATATTCTGTAAAAAAACAATATCATACTAAATTAAATACTTTTTTCATACATTATAGCTACCCTATCTTTTACTACTTTAACTACCTATTAAATGAACTAAAAAAATATAAAGTAATTTATTCTATTATTATTTTTGTTTATTCTATTATTATTTTTGTTTATTCTATTATTATTTTTGTTTATTCTATATATAAGAATATAGACAAATTGTTGTTAACCAACCAAGGTTTTTTCTTATTATTTATTTTTGGTATATTTACAAAAGATCTTTCTTTATATTATAATTATTTGTTTTCATTATATTATATTACTTTAATTATAAATTATTTGACATGTAATACTAAAATATTACATAATTATCCTAATTTTAGAACATTTTTATTAATTATTCTAAAAATTACACAAGGATTACTATTAGGAATTATCATAAATATTATAACTAAAACAGTAATATCTTTTTTAAAGCGTGTATTAGGTCATATAGTTAAAATGAACAATCCAGAAAATAATAATTCACATAGCCATAATAATGAAGATAATAATAATAATAATAATAATAATAATAATAAGGGTAAAGGTCCTAATGATAACAGTAATGTTTTAAAAAAAGAAGATAGTGATTCCGACGAGGATGATCGGGAAGGAGTTTATAGTAGTAATAGAATAACAAAAGAAAACACCTTAACACAATTTGGTGAGGGTGAAGAAACAACTTTTGATTACAAGCATAGGAAGATGAGTAAAATTTATTGAAAATATGTATCTGTAGATGGTGGATTAAAAAAACAGATTGAACGAACAGAGTTTTATAATAAAAAAGGTATACTTTATCAAACTGTTGTATTAAAAGATGGTAATGAAATATCTACTTATAACTATAGAAGGAGTGATAAATATAGGTAAACTTTAACTTTTATATGGCATTTTCATATAAACTTATGTAATCTAAATATACTATCTAAAAATTAACCTATAAAAAAGTTATACAATAAAATTCTCTATAAGATAATCTTTACTACCATTAATAAAGTTCAAAACCTGTTTTTTTTTTAAGATAAAGGCATAGTCCGAACTATGCATAAATGCATAGAGTGCCATGTTAATTGTGTGTACAATGAGATGGCCAACGTAATTGATATCCACCCTTATCCGGTATACAAAGTCATAGTGGTCCAAGTGTAGATTTAGCTATATTTGGATTACATTTATCTGGTGTAAGTTCTCTTTTAGGTGCTATGAATTTTATTACAACAACATTTAATATGAGAAGTCCTGGTATAAGATTACATAAATTAATATTATTTGGATGAGCAGTTGTTATAACAGCTGTTTTATTATTATTATCATTACCTGTTTTAGCCGGTGGAATTACTATGATATTAACAGATAGAAATTTCAATACTTCATTCTTTGAAGTAGCAGGTGGTGGTGATCCTATATTATACCAACACCTTTTCTGATTTTTTGGACACCCAGAGGTCTACATATTAATCATACCAGGATTTGGTATAATAAGTACTACAATATCAGCTAATTCTAATAAGAGCGTATTTGGTTACCTTGGAATGGTATACGCAATGTGTTCTATTGGGATTTTAGGTTTTGTAGTATGAAGTCACCACATGTATACAGTTGGTTTAGATGTAGACACTAGAGCATATTTCACGGCTGCTACACTTATAATAGCGGTACCTACTGGAATTAAAATATTTTCATGATTAGCAACATGTTATGGGGGATCTCTACACTTTATCCCTTCATTGTTATTTGCATTAGGTTTCGTTTTTATGTTTACAGTTGGTGGATTAAGTGGAGTTGTTTTAGCTAACGCTTCTCTTGATATTGCATTCCACGATACTTATTATGTTGTTGCTCATTTTCATTACGTATTAAGTATGGGAGCAGTTTTTGCTTTGTTTAGTGGATGATATTTCTGAATACCGAAAATATTAGGGTTAGATTATAATTTAATGTTATCTAAAGTTCATTTTTGAGTTTTCTTTGCTGGAGTTAATATAACATTCTTTCCTCAACATTTCTTAGGATTACAAGGTATGCCTAGGAGAATTAGTGATTATCCTGATGCCTTTACAGGTTGAAATTTTATTAGTAGTATTGGTTCAGTTATATCTGTTGTTTCTTTAGCATTATTTTTACAAATAGTGTATTTACAATTGGTTGAAGGTAAAGCTATATTTGGTTACCCTTGAGCTATTCCTCAATTATTTAGTGATTATTTAAGAATACTTAAAGATAAATGTTCTCCTGGTTTAGAATGAGCCTTAGATAATCCACCTAAACCGCATGCGTTTACTAGTTTACCATTACAAAGTATGCCAGTTGGTTCTGAGGGGAACGATAATGATAATTCGGATACTGATGAGAAAATAAGTGATCAAATGGAAATTAGACAAGATTGTGAGGATGACAACGAAGTATTAGAATCAGAAACAATGAAGGATATAGCTAATAAAGGTGCGAACGCTACAGCTGAGGAAAAAGAAACTTGAAGTGAATCTGTAAATAGATTAAATAATAAGGAATTTTTAGATAAAGATACTCCAAATGCTGAAGATTTGGAGGCTGAAATTGGTAAAAACAAAGACTGGATAGCAGACGCTACGTCAACTATCGCTGAACTTAATGATATTGATAATGGTTCAGACGAAATGTTAATGCCGTTATTTAGTTTCCCTATGTTGACTATATTATTAAATTTATATAGATTTATTCTATTAAATCCTACACTTTATACGGGTCTCGTCTGGTTTTTAAATAGACTTCCTTTATTTAATAAGTTTAGTTTAAAGAGTTATTTTTCTAAAAGTATTTTATTAGTTTTAATCTGTGTATCCTTATGTTTTCTTTATTTTATTGTGTTTACTAATAACATCTTATGTGATGCACCTAGGGCATGAGGTATTTATTTCCAAGATAGTGCTAGTCCACAAATGGAAGCTTTAGTTGAATTACATGATAATATTATGTATTATTTAACTGCTATATTATTTAGTGTAGGTTGAATACAAGGATCTATTATTAGAAACTTTGATAATAGAAAATTTCCCATAAGTAATAAGTATCTTAACCATGGTACTTTAATAGAGTTAATATGAACTATAACTCCTGCATTAATATTGGTATTAATAGCTTTCCCGTCTTTTAAATTACTATATTTAATGGATGAGGTTACTGATCCATCATTATCTGTATTAGCTGAAGGACATCAATGATATTGAAGTTATGAGTATCCAGATTTTTTAAATAGTGATGGAGATTTTATAGAATTTGATTCTTATTTAGTTCCAGAGTCTGATTTAGAGAAAGGAGCTTTAAGAATGTTAGAAGTAGATAACAGAGTTATTATACCCGAAATTACACACACTAGATTTATAGTTACAGCTGCGGATGTTATTCATTCCTTTGCTATTCCAGCCTTGGGGATAAAGTGTGATGCGTACCCTGGAAGATTAAATCAATTCTCTATTTTAATAAACAGAGTAGGAACATTTTACGGTCAATGTTCAGAAATATGTGGTATATTACACAGTTCTATGCCTATAGTTGTACAATCGGTATCTATAGAAAAGTTCTTATCATGATTACATGAACAATAATGTTTTATATAGATTTATCTCCCAGGGTACGAAGTATAATGACCGTATGATTAGCTTATGATAGTCCTAGACCACATGTATTTTCTAATATGGCCTTACAATCTGGTATTTTTGATAATAAATCTACTAAAGAACTTATGGCAGAAAGAAAAAAATTACTGGATGACCATAGTGATAGGCTAGAAGAGTTTACTAAGGCTAAAGATGAATTAAAACAATTTGAATTAGCTAAGAAATTAGAGGATAAACTTACAGATAAAACAAAAAATAATGAAATGAACGCAATAATTAAATTTTATGCATCGTATTTTGACGAAGATAGTGGTAATTCTAGAGAAGAGGGTATTAAACAATTAGAATCATTTTTAAAGGAAGAAACTAAAACTTATTGTAAAAGAGCACAGGATCTTGTACAAAAGTGTAATACGATAGCAGAAGAAGTGATAACGAGAAGGAAAATATTTGAAGAAAAATTAAAAAGAGAAGAAGAAAAAATAAAAATAGATGAAGAAAAAAAAACAGTTGAAGAAAATAAAAAATCAGTTGAAGAAAAAAACCCAGTTGAAGAAAATAAAAATCCAGTTGAAGAAAATAAAAATCCAGTTGAAGAAAATAAAAATCCAGTTGAAGAAAAAAAACCAGTTTTAGAAAATATAATAAATACATTTTTTCCCCTAATTTCAATGTATAGTCCTATTGTTTTTCGTATAATATTATCAATATTTACAATTTTTATTTCTTTTAAATTAATAGATTTGGATCTAAGTTATTTAATTTTTTATATTCCTGATATTGTAATACCTACAGTCGTGACTAGTTTATTGTGATTTGTATGGGAATATTATAGATTTTATATTAAAGTTCTAAAATATTATAAGATTGCTAAAACAATCTATATGTTCTGTAAAAAAAAAATATATTCTTTCTATATAAAAATATATTCTTTTTATAAAAAATTTTAATTTTTTTTTTTTTTTTTTTTTTTTATAAAAAAAAATATGCATAATACGTATGTATTTAACCTGGTAATATTATTAATAATAATATCAGTGTCATGTGTGATTTAAACCAGGTATTATTATAAAAAAATGATTAATTTAAACAGATATTCCTTTCAGTCTTATCCGTTCCACTTAGTCTCTCCATCCCCATGACCATTGTACAGATCGATTAGCTTAATAAATATTATTACACCCGCTTTTAACATAAAAAGATTTTCAAATTCGAGTTATTATTTTATGCAAACTGATTCTACTAGGGAAGATTCTACTAGGGAAGATTATACTAATGTACATTCAAATAATATAAGTTTGGAGGAGGCCCAAAATACAATAGTTAAACTTACTCATCTTCTTGAAAGAAACAAAGAACATTCAACATATATAGAGGAAAAAACATTAATTAGATTTATGGAGGAAACACAAGTTAAAATCTTGGATTATCTTAAGACTGCTGGTAAAGGATATGAAGAAAGGTTTAACCTTCTTGATGACTTTTTATTTAAAAATAAAAATTTTTTTCCAAAGTGTGTAACCACAATTAATAAGGTTACAGACAATTTTGATATAATTAGACATGATATTGCTGAAAGGGTCGTCCCACAACTATGATTAGGACGAGACCAAAAAGAGGTATACCATATATTAATAGACAACGAGGAGGAATTTAATCGCCATTATAGGAATGTTATCGCTATCCTCAAAAGTAAAAAAGCTATGAAGAAAATACTTAAAGAAGAACAACATGGAAATGAACTAAAATATTTAGAAGAAAACTGGTCAAAATACTCCAATGAAAATAAATCATACATCAAATCTATTATTAAGGATCTAGAATTTTGTGAAGAAGCTCGAGGAAAATTAGTGGAGGTAAATCCAGACAAGTACTTGTATCTGCATTTTAAATTTAACCCTGATACCGGGTATGTTGGTTCTTGTTACGATAAATCCTCATGTATTTCTGGTGGTGACAAGAAAATGATTGCTGTTATACTTGATAAGGAGTTTTATGGTAGAAAATCTGAATCTGATTTATCTATCTCTGAAGAAGTTAAGCAATTGACTCTTTCTCGTAGAAATTCTGAGTCTAGATCTGTAACAGAGGAAGTACGAAAACTAATTCATTCTCGTAAAAGCTCCCAGGAACGAAGAAATAGCACTGACTCTATATTAGATCCTTCTGCACAAGGGCCTAAAGGTCCGGGTGGAGGTTCAGGAGGATTAGGTTCAGGTTCTGGGGGATTAGGTGGTGGCTCAGGAACGGGATCTTTTGTGCCTGGTTCATCTAATACTTTTTCTTCTTTTTGTTCTATGTTTGACAATATAGATTTTATTTATATAATGATCTTATTTTTAGGTCTGTTTAGTTTTTCTTATATTGAATTTTATTTAACAGTTATAGATAATATATCTTTTTGACTACGAATATCATCTATAATTCTTAAACACTCATATGACTGATACATTAAATCTCTAGGTTTACATATCTATATTTGTGCTGTATATATTAAACCTTTTTTTAATAGATTTTTTTCTTTATATTAAACACAACAATTTTAAATGTATTAAATAAAAGAATATTAAATTTATTTTTATAACATAAACACAACAATATTGAATACAACAATATTAAATGAAGAAAATCTTTTTTTTTTACATTAATAAAGTAAATACAACAATATTAAATATATTTTTTTTTACATTAAAGTAAATACAATATTAAATATATTTTATTTTACATAAAAAATACAATTTTCTACTCTTATAAATAGATTAGGAACAATATTGAAAATGTTAGGCAATATTTGGTATATTACACAGTTATAGCCCTACTGTAGTTTAATCGATATTTTTATAATAATTATCTAAGATGCTTACGATAATTATAGTATTTAGTTTTATGTTACTTTTACGCACTTTATATATTTATACTAAATAATAGCATTTAATTAATACAAAAATTAGCATTTAATTAATAAAAAGAGCATTTAGTAAAAAAAATTTTTTTTTCTAGTCTTAAATATTTAAAATTTATTGTGCTAAATTTCTCTTTTTTTTACTTAATAACCATTTCCAGTTATAATATAATCTTATTTTGTCTGATTTTAAAAATATAAGTAAATATCAATGTCCTGTAAGCATCTATAAATTGGATGTAAGTGGGTCTCAATATAATTATAATAGTCCATATATTTCTCATAAAGAAAATAATAATATTAAATCAAAAATTAAACCAATAATAAATTTATATAATAATAAATATGCTAAGTCAGATGGTTCAAATCATATTGCACTTATAGAATTTAATGAAAAAAAAAGGTTTAATTTTTCTACTGTTTATTCTAATTATTCTTTATGTAAGGCTGATGTACTAGATAGTAAAAATAATGAATTATATAGTAAAAATAATGAAATAGATAATAAGCATATAAGTAAGAGAATTAAAACTTTTGAAATAGATGATAGATATAAAAGTAATATTATTCAAAATAAATTTAATGAAAAAGAATATGAAAATATAATAAATTATCCTTCTTCAACTAAGGAGTGATTTAATAGTGTGTACAGTTATAACAAATCATATATTAAACCTTTAGTTGCTTTGTTTTTGTTAATTAATAAATTATTTGATAGTTATTTTAACATGGTAGAATGCAAGGTAAAAAATATTTTTAAACGTAGACGTGCTAAAAGATATAATTATTCGTCAAAAAAAGTGCATTTGAGTAGAGCTGAGTTAAAACACACTAGTACTAGTATAATCATATTATTATACATACATAACAGATCTAAGTTTATACACGAGCAATATACAAGAAAGTTAGTTAATTTTGTATGGACTAAGGAGATTAAAAGTTATGTTAACAATCGAAAAAAAATAATAGAAAAAAAAAATAGATTATGATATATATTAAAAAAAAGATTTTCTTCATTTAATATATTTAATATTGTTGTGTTTAATATAAAGAATTCATTGAAAATCATATTATCGAATAAAATACAAACTAACCTATCAGTTAAATTAAAGTTTTTAAGCAAATTATCTATTTTAAGAAAGTATTCAATTTTTAATTATATTAATACGTATAAATTTATAATTTTAAAAAAATTATTTATATTAGAAGAAGTTTTTTTTAAAAATGTTAAATTTATTAACTTTAACAAATCTAAATTTAATAATTTATTACTTAATTTAAGAGATTTAGGTTTAGTGAATATTTTAAATAAAATATATGATAAAAATGTTAAATTAAAGATAGTTAATCTTAAATCTATACATTTGAATAGTGATGTGTTTTCATCAGCTATATCTATAAAATTAAGAAATAGAAAAAATAAGGCAGTAAAGATTTTAAGAAAAGCATTAATTAATATGGTAAAAATACCTAGTTTACATACACTTATTGTAAATGATGATTCTATGGAAGCTAGTAATAAGAATAATATTTTAGACTTTATAAAAGATCAAATAACAAGTGGTGTTAGGTTTGAAGCGTCAGGTAGATTAACTAGACGTTTAACAGCGTTAAGAGCGGTCTTCAAGCGTAAATATATAGGTAGTTTAAAAAACATTCGTTCTTCTTATAATAAAAAATCTTCAACTATGCTAAGAGGTCATGTTAAATCAAATTTACAATATACTATTGTGCAATCTAAAACGCGTAATGGTTCTTTTGGTTTAAAAGGTTGATTAAGTAGTCATTAATTTAGTATATATAAGGGTTTTATTCCTTTTAGATAAAAAAGTATGTTGTGTTTTATATTTAAAATATTATATAAAGTATTATTATTTAATTTATTTTTTTTATGATAGGTATTCTTAATATGAGTACTACGCATGTATTAAACCTGGTAATATTAACAATGATAATATCAGTGTTATGTGTGATTTAAACCAGGTATTATTAAAAAAAAATGATTAATTTAAACAGATATTCCTTTCAGTCTCATCCGTTCCACTTAGTCTCTCCATCCCCATGGCCGTTGTATACATCGGTTAGCTTACTAAGTCTTACTACGTCAGCCGTATTATCTTTTCATGTTTTTTTAAATGCAGAATATATATTAACATTTAGTCTTTTGTGTTTAGTGTTATCTATGTCCTTATGATTTCGTGATATTATAGCAGAGGGTACATATATGGGAAATCATACTTTAGCTGTTCAACGTGGACTAAATATGGGTGTGGGATTATTTATAGTATCAGAAGCACTATTTTTTGTTGCTATTTTTTGAACATTTTTTCATAGTGCTCTTTCACCTACTGTTGAATTAGGAGCTATGTGACCTCCTATGGGTGTAGAAGCTATTGATCCTTTTGAGTTACCATTAGCAAATACAGTTATTTTATTAGCATCTGGATTTACTGTTACATATAGCCATCATTATTTAATTAACGGTAATAGAAAAAGATCTTTATATGGTCTAGTTTATACTGTTGTATTGGCTATAATTTTTACAATTTTACAGGGTGTAGAATATTCAGTTTCATCTTTTACTATTTCAGATGGGGCTTTTGGTTCATGTTTTTACTTTGGAACAGGGTTTCATGGTTTACATGTAATGATTGGTACAGTATTTTTAGCCGTAGGTTTATGGCGTTTATTAGATTATCATTTAACAAATAATCACCATTTAGGTTTAGAAGCGGGAATACTTTATTGACATTTTGTTGATGTTGTTTGATTATTTTTATTTGTATCTATATATTATTGAGGATCTTAATCTATATATTATTGAGAATCTTAATCTATGATTTTATTAGATTAATTTAAGTTTAATGCAAAAAGAGAATTGACTGAGTGGCTTAAAGTGATAAGCTTGAAACTTATTTGGTTTAAAAACCACATCCGTTCGAATCGGATATTCTTTGAATAAAAAATTTTTTTAATAATAATCTATATTAATGGTATTAATAGAGATCATGATTCATTAGTGTTAGACATTACTAGTGTACAACCTTGGTTCCATTCACGGGTTAATGGTTATTCTTAGTTTCAAGCGGGTAAATGACTATTCTTTATTTAAGTATTATGAATATCATATAAATGTAAAAAATACATTTAAATGTATTTTTATACATTTAAATGTATTTTTTACGTTTAAATGTATAAAAATACTATTATATAAAATATAATATTATTAAGAATTATTGTTTTTAACTGTAGTCTAATGAGGGGTAGTCACTATATGTAGAGAAATATACATGTAATTATCACGCCCTGTACGTAACCAAGATATCCAATGGTTACATAAATAATGAAATATTTAATAATAGCAATTAAGTTAATAAAAATATATTTTAAATAAAAATTATTATTTAATAATTTTCTATATATTACGTAGAAGATTTTTGTATCAATGTAAGTAATTTAATGTAAACAAAAAAAACATGAGAAATATTTTAATAATTAATAGTCCCTTGGATCAATTTGAGATAAGAAATTTATTTAGTGTAGAAACACCTTTATTAGGTGATATTCATCCTTCTGTTACAAACATAGGTCTTTATCTAACAATTGCTAGCCTATTGGTTTTTCTTTCTAGTGTGATAGCAACAAACTACTCTAGGGTTTTACCCAATAAGGTATCTTTATTTAAAGAGACGGTATATGCAACTATACATAGTATAGTAGTAAATCAAATTAACAATAAAAATGGGCAAGTTTATTTTCCTTTTATGTATACATTATTTTTATTTATATTAGTAAATAACTTAATGGGTATGGTACCTTATAGTTTTGCTTCTACATCTCATTTTATTTTAACTTTTTCACTTAGTTTTACAATAGTGTTAGGAGCAACTATTTTAGGTTTCCAAATACATGGATTGAAATTCTTTTCTTTATTTGTTCCATCGGGTTGTCCTTTAGGATTATTACCTCTTTTAGTTTTGATAGAATTTATCTCGTATTTAGCTAGAAATGTAAGTTTAGGACTTAGATTAGCAGCTAATATACTATCAGGTCATATGTTATTAAATATTTTAAGTGGATTTACATATAACATAATGAATTCAGGATTTATATTTTTTATATTAGGTTTGTTACCCTTAGCTTTTATAATAGCATTTTCAGGATTAGAATTAGGTATTGCATTTATACAGTCACAAGTGTTTGTAGTTTTATCTTCTTCATATATTAAAGATGCTTTAGAATTACATTAAACCGCTTTATATTAATTAAATTTATTTTTTTTTATTTATCTTAATTTTTTTTTAATCAATAATGATAAATGAGGTTATTAAAAAGTCATCCTATTTTAAAATTAGCTAACTCTTATTTAGTAGATTCGCCACAGCCTGTAAATTTAAGTTATATGTGAAATTTTGGTTCTTTATTAGCTGTTTGTTTAATAATACAGATAGTTACAGGGGTAACGTTAGCTATGCATTATAATCCTAGTGTAACAGAAGCATTTAATAGTGTAGAACATATTATGCGTGATGTAAACAATGGGTGATTAATACGTTATTTACATAGTAATACAGCTTCAGCTTTCTTCTTTTTAGTATATCTACACATAGGAAGAGGTATGTATTATGGTTCATATAGAGCACCAAGAACTCTAGTATGAACTATTGGTACTGTTATATTTATTTTAATGATGGCTACAGCTTTCCTGGGTTTGTCACATAGCCCAAAATGATTTAAATTCAACAACATATTATTTGGTAAAAATAACACCAGCAACAATGTAAACAAATTCAACTCTTATAGTATATCTGGTGTCTTTACAGATATAAATAAATGAAATACATTAGGTAGAAGTCATTTCTCTGTAACACCTCTGCGTAGGCTAATTAGTGAAGAAATCACGAAATTTATATCCGAAAAAAACCTTAATCCCGTTTTTATATACGAAGATCTATCTTATAAAACTGTTAAATCTAGAGGTTTGAAAGATACTCGGGGTCTTAGTGATATTATTTAAATTTAAATAAAGTTACTCTGGATTATTATATAGGATCAGCATCCACTGGTAGATTCCATGCTAGATTTTCTAATCATTTATTTAATTTTCATGGTAGTAAAGTAGTTAAATATGCAGTAAAGAAACATGATATATCTTCTTTTGCATTTATAATTTTAGATTTGTTTCCTGAGATAGTAAACAAAAAAAATAAAAAAAAATTTTTTATAAGCTATATTAGTGTATAACATGGGCTATATTAGTGTATAACAGAGGCATTTAAATCTTTAGGTTGTCCTCAAAAACCCATTTATCGGGCTTTACAAACACCAAAAAAGTTACTAAAAAGACGTTTAATTGTTAAATATATTTAAATATTGTTGTAGGTTTGAATTTAAATTATAGTCCTACGATTAAAATTTTTTATGCAATTTATAAAAAAAAATAAAAAGTAAAGTAGAATAGCCCGACAGGGGTATTGAAGAAAATTTTAAATTTCTTTGGCGATGTTAGTGAATACGATCAAATAATTTTTAATTTTGTTTTATTTAGATAAAGGCTAATCTAAATATAGTAAATATAGAATTAGAAGTTAGAGATCGTCGGTTATTTATATAATCGCGACAGGCTGGGTCACTAATGGGTGTCTGAAATGATGCTTAATGCACAGTCGGAATACTTAGTTATATTATATAACTAATAGAATATACGAATTCATAGTTATTCTAACTTTTATAAATGCCTTTTAATTTATATTAAGTATATTTGTATGTTTTACCTTACGGACAGATGAGTCTATGAGGTGCTACAGTTATTACTAATCTTATGAGTGCTATACCATGAGTAGGGCAAGATATTGTTGAGTTCATTTGAGGAGGTTTCTCTGTTAACAATGCTACACTAAATAGATTCTTCTCATTGCATTTTGTTTTACCTTTTGTATTAGCTGCTTTGGTATTAATGCATTTAATAGTTTTACATGATACAGCCGGATCTAGTAACCCTATGGGTTTATCAGGTAATTATGATAGAATTGCTTTTGCACCTTATTATATATTTAAAGATTTAATCACTATATTTATCTTTATATTTATCTTATCTTTATTTGTTTTCTTTATGCCCAATGTATTAGGTGATAGTGAGAATTATGTAATGGCTAATCCTATGCAAACTCCTGCAGCTATAGTTCCAGAGTGGTATCTTTTACCATTCTATGCTATTTTAAGATCTATTCCTAATAAACTATTAGGAGTTATAGCCATGTTTTCTGCTATATTAATATTATTAACCTTACCAATAACAGATTTAAGTAGATCAAGGGGAATGCAATTTAGACCTTTAAGTAAATTAGCTTTTTATATATTTGTAGCCAATTTCTTAATTTTGATGCAATTAGGGGCTAAACATGTTGAATCTCCATTTATTGAATTTGGTCAACTATCCACTGTTCTATATTTCTTATATTTTATAGGTATAATGCCTTTACTTACTTTAATAGAAAATACTATTATTGATTTATCTATTATTAAGTTAAGTAATTTAACCATTACATTGCCTAAAAGACTATCAAAAGTTTCTATAAAATAGATTTAGAATTGATGCAATATTGGATGGTTACAGAACTGATTTAATATCGGAGGGTTACATTATGAACGAATGTGGATGGTTATAATTTTTACAAATATGTAATATATACAATTAAGTATATAAAAATATTTAATAATAAAAAATTATTTTCTATAAATTATGTAGAAAATAAAAAAAAAATAAGTTGAAGAATATAAAAAAAAAAATAAGTTGAAGAAAATAAAACCCTGTTGAAGAAAATAAAAAAAAAATAAGTTGAAGAAAATAAAACCCTGTTGAAGAAAATAAAAATTAATATGAAGAAGATAAAACTACAAACACTTGTGACTGTATAAGTGCAATACCTAATTCTAATCCTGAAAATGCTATTATAAAAGCTAAGGGTAACAAACCTAATATTTAAATTTATTTAAAATAAAAAAAATTAAAATAATTATAAATCTATGTGGTTTAAACTGGTCCAATTGAATTTACTATATTCCTAAAAAAAGTTATTATATATTAAGATGTTGTTTTATTAACAGCGTATAACTTATAAGATGCTATATTTACCCACACCTATTTCCATAATACAAGTATTATTCGTAGTTGTTCCTATTTTATTAAATGTAGCATTTGTAACACTAGCTGAGAGAAAAACTATGGCTAGTATGCAAAGAAGATTGGGACCCAATTCTGTTGGATCTTATGGATTACTTCAAGCGTTTGCGGATGCTCTAAAGTTATTATTAAAGGAATATGTTTCTCCAACGCAAGCTAATATAGGTTTATTTTTTCTTGGTCCTATGATAACTTTAATTTTTTCATTATTAGGTTATGCTGTTATACCTTTTGGTGTGGGCTTGATGTTATTAGATTATAATCTTGGTATACTGTATATATTAGCTGTGTCTTCATTATCTACATATGGTATACTTTTAGCAGGTTGATCCGCTAATTCTAAATATGCTTTTTTAGGTTCGCTTAGAAGTACAGCTCAATTAATTAGTTATGAATTAATTTTAAGTTCTGCTATTTTATTAGTTGTATTATTAGGTGGTAGTTTAGATATAACTGTTATTATCGAAGCTCAAAGAGAAGTTTGATATATAGTACCTTTATTACCTATTTTTATTATATTTTTCATAGGATCTATAGCTGAAACGAACAGAGCTCCCTTTGATCTAGCAGAGGCTGAGTCTGAGTTAGTTAGTGGATTTATGACAGAACATTCTGCGGTAATATTTGTATTTTTCTTTCTAGCTGAATATGCTAGCATAGTACTTATTTGTATACTTAATAGTATTTTATTTTTAGGGGGTTATTTAATAAATTTAAATTTTTTCCTTTATCCTTTAAGCATATTACAATTTATTCTTACTGGTGATTTTATAGATTTTACGGACTATGCTAATAATTATAATTTAATTATTTTAGGTGAGTATGGGCCAGTAAAGGAAGCAGTAATTTCTGCCATTACTATTGGGTTTAAAGCTTGTATTATGATATTTGTTTTTATATGAGCTAGAGCTTCATTCCCTAGAATACGTTTTGACCAATTAATGTCAGATTGTTGAACTATTTTATTACCAATAGTTGTTGCATTTATAACATACATTCCTTGTCATTTATTTATTTTATATATTATGCCTTGTAATATATCTATAAATTAAAAATAAAGATATATTATGTTTTGTAATATATTTTAGGTTAAGTATATATATCTTTATAAATGATAAAAAAAAAAATAAAAAAAAATAAATTTTTTTATATTATAGTAATATTAAATTAAATTGATATAAAAAATACATATATATATAAATACATAGTTTCAAAAAAAATTCTTTTTTAATAGAACTAAATTTTTAGTTTCAAAAATTTTTATCTTCTTTTTTTTTATATGCTAAATATTTTTAATTTTTGATACAAATTGTAATATATATATTAATATATGTTGTATAAAATTGTTATTTTTTTTTTTATTTATATCATATATTGTAGGAAAGTCCGGTGATTAATTATATTTCTTTTAATTTAAATTAATAGAATAAAGTAAAAACTTAGGTAATACACGGAAATTTAAAATAATAAAAAAAATTAATTTTTGTTACTTTTTTTTATGAATCTGAAAATTAAGACCTATAAATCCTTTTTATTAGTTAAATTTTACATAACAGGATCCGGCTTAATTGTGTCTAAATGTAAAAAAAAAATAAATAGTATATACTATATAATATATATTATTATAAAATAAAATATTTTACGCTATATTTTCGTTGTTTTAGGATTAACTTTTAGTCCTCATTATATTTTATTTTGCATATATTATGCATAGTTATATTATTTATAATATTACTTGTATTATCTTAAAATTTTTTCTTTTTTTCGCCTTTTAAATTATATTTTATAATTATGTACAATATAAAATTTCTTGTAAATATTCCAATGGTTATAATAATACTCTATTGGATTAAACAGTTTTTCAATTAAGACCTCGTATAAATTGGTATAGTGATAAATTATCATTATACAAAAAATAGGTAATTTAGTTTATTTTATATAGATATATATATATATACATGTTGTCAAATTTTATTAGGAATACTTTCATTGGTACAATAACCATTGCTTTATTATCATCCTTAGAATCTTTTAATATAGAAAGATTAAAAACCTTGTCTATAGTTTTTTCAGGTATTACCTCTTTAATATCATTAGATTGATTATGAATTCTTTTCGATTCTAATACAAACGAATTTCAGTTTGTAAAAGAACACTTTATTATTAGTTCTTTTGATTTTTTTATAGGTTTAGATGGTATATCTTTGTTTTTTATAATCTTAACTACAATAATTACTCTTATTTCAATAATATCTAATTGAAGATCCATATCAGATAATATAGTATCTTTTATAACAATAATCTTATTATTAGAAATGCTATTGTTGATTATATTTTTAGTATTAGATATACTACTTTTTTATATTTTTTTTGAAAGTATATTACCACCTTTATTTATTTTAATTGGTTTATTTGGATCGTATGATAGAGTAAGAGCTGGTTTTTATTTATTTTTATACACGCTTTTAGGTTCTTTATTCTTATTATTATCTATTTTATCAATTAACTCTATTATGGATACAACTGATTTTGAAACTCTATATAA
>Ga0307279_10000004_pt1 | contig 25950 bp, 23 predicted proteins | sample ER_DNA_118_FD_194484 | JGI IMG/M metagenome (GOLD analysis project Ga0307279, IMG submission 194484) | Bulk soil microbial communities from the East River watershed near Crested Butte, Colorado, United States - ER_DNA_118 | ecosystem: Environmental > Terrestrial > Soil > Floodplain | place...
GCCGTCGCCGGCGAGGCGATGCGCGCCGGCGCCGCGGATTTCCTGGTCAAGCCGATCGCTCCCGACCGGCTCCTCGCCGCCTTGAACGCCGCCACCGACCGCCGCCAGCGCGGCGGCGAGCTTCGCCCGCTCTCGGAGAAGATTTCGAAGACCCTCGCCTTCGAGGAGATCGTCGGCTCGGCTCCGAAGTTCCGGGCCGCGATGGCGGTCGCCGCCAAGGCCGCCAGAGCCAGGGTCTCGGTCCTCATCGAAGGCGAAAGCGGCTCGGGCAAGGAAGTGATAGCCCAGGCGGTGCACAGCTCCTCGCCGCGCGGGCGAAAGCCGATGATCACCGTCAATTGCGGCGCGATTCCCGCCAACCTCGTCGAATCGGTCCTCTTCGGGCACGAGAAGGGCGCCTTCACCGGCGCCTTCGACCGCCATATCGGCCGGTTCGAGGATGCCGACGGCTCCACCCTTTTCCTCGACGAGGTCGGCGAGCTCCCGCTCGAGACCCAGGTCAAGCTTCTGCGCGCGCTCGAAAGCGGCGAGATCCAGCGCCTCGGCGGCCGCTCCATCCAGATGGTCGACGTCCGGGTCATCGCTGCGACCAACCGAAGGCTGATCGAGGAGGTCGCGGCCGGCCGCTTCCGCGAGGACCTCTACTACCGGCTGAACGTCGTCCACGTCGACATCCCGCCGCTGCGCGACCGTGCCAGCGACATACCCGCGCTCGCCCGTCACCTGCTCGGCCGGATCGCCGAGCAGCCAGGCATGCGCTACCTCTCGATCACCGACGACGCTCTCGCCGTGCTGATGCGCTACGGCTGGCCGGGCAACGTCCGCCAGCTCCAGAACGCCCTCTTCCGGGCCGCCGTGCTGTGCGAGGGCAATGCGCTCACCGCCGTCGATTTCCCGCAGATCCAGCAGGAAAGCTGCTGGAACCGCCGGTCGGACGACTATCACCGCCCGTCGCTCAACGGCGCCTCGCAGCAGGCGGCGCTTTCCAACGGCCCCGGGATCACGCTCTACGGCGACGACGGCAACATGCGCAGCCTCGAAGAGATCGAGGCCGACGTGATCCGCCTCGCCATCGGCCATTATCGCGGCCGAATGACGGAAGTCGCCCGCCGCCTCGGGATCGGCCGCTCCACCCTCTACCGAAAGCTCGGCGAGCTCGGCATCGGCGAAGTCGCCTGAACGTCGTCCTGCCGGCCTGATCCGTCCCCCCGGGGAAGGCCGGGGCCTCGGCTCGGAAAGGCATCGCGGGTCTCCACGAGATCCCGGCCTCCGCCGGGATGACGGGCGGTTCCGAAGCCGTTACACTCCCCCAATGACCGATCCCGCCCCGACGCTCGACTTCACCAACGCCATCGTCCTCATCACCGGCGCCGCCTCCGGGATCGGGGCGGCGACCGCGACCCGCATCGCCCGTGCCGGCGCCAAGAAGCTGATCCTCGTCGACGTCGACGAGCGCCGCCTTCGCGATTTCGCCTTCACCCTCCCCTGCGAGCGCCAGCCGATCATCGGCGACGTCGCGGATGAAAGCTTGTGGACCCAGTCGGACCTCACCGGACTCACCCACGCCGTCGTCAACGCCGGGATCGGCGCCGGCGGGCCGATCCAGGAGACCAGCCTGGAGGATTGGCGGCGGGTGATGTCGGTTAACCTCGACGGCGCCTTCCTCACCCTTCAGGCGGCGATGCGCGCGATGCGCGACCGCGGCGGCTCGATCGTCCTCACCGCCTCGGTCGCCGGGATAAAGGCCGAGCCTGGCATCGCCGCCTACGGCGCATCGAAAGCCGCCGTCATCCACCTCGCCCGGATCGCTGCCAAGGAAGGCGGCCCGGTCGGGATCAGGGTCAACGCCGTCGCACCCGGCGGCGTCGAGACCCCGATCTGGCACAGCGTTCCCTTCTTCCACCAGCTGGTGGAGAGCACCGGCAGCGAGGCGGGGGCGTTCGAGGCGATGGGGTCGGCCGGAACGCTCCTGAAACGCTTCGCCAAGCCCGAGGAAGTGGCCGGTCAGATCGCCTTCTTGCTCTCCGACGCCTGCGCCTTCGTCACCGGCACCTGCTTCGTCACGGACGGCGGCTATTCGCTTTAGCCTCTGCGTCCTCGCCCTTTTCCTTGCGGGATGCGGCGGAGCGCAGCCGGCCGCCGCTCCTCCCGAGCGGGATCGCGCCGCCCCCTCTGCGGCATCTGCCGGCTCGCCGGCCTGCGAAAGCCAGTCCTTCGAAGGCAGCGCCTTCACCGTCTGCCGATTCGACGCCCGGCGCGACGAGCTGCGCCTCGCGTGGCGCGGCCCGGGCGGAGCGCCGCTACGCAGCCTTGCGGCGCTCGAGCGGTCGCTCGGCGCCGACTCCACGCGCGTCCGCTTCGCGATCAACGCCGGCATGTATGACGAGCAGGGCGCCCCCGTCGGCCTCTACGTCGAGGCGGGCCGTCGGCTGAAGTCGCTCAACCTGCGGACCGGGCCCGGCAATTTCCATCTGATGCCGAACGGGGTCTTCGCCATGGACGGGAACGGCCGGGTTGCGATCACCCCGTCGCGCGCCTTCGCGGCGAAGCCGCGCTCCCCGCGCTGGGCGACCCAATCCGGTCCGATGCTGGTCATCCACGGGGAAATCCACCCGCGCTTCGATCGCGACGGCCCCTCCCGGCTCGTCCGCGACGGCGTCGGGGTAAGGGATCCGGACACTGCATTTTTCGCGATCAGCGAGGAGGGCGTGTCGTTCGGCCGCTTCGCCCGCTTCTTCCGCGACCGGCTCGGCTGTGCCGACGCCCTGTTCCTCGACGGAAGCGTGTCGAGCCTTTGGGACCCCGGGGCCGGCCGGCAGGACGGCTATTCCAGCCTTGGCCCGATGGTCGTGGTGCTTAGGCGGCCGGACCCGGCCGCCCATATTGGTCGCGCCGCACAGGCCGCACGAGCTGCACGGCCGTCACCCTGAACTTGTTTCAGGGTCCAGTCCTCCACCCGCTCTGCCGCCTCGATCCTGGATGCTGAAACAAGTCCAGCATGACGACTGGGGTGATGCCTGCATCGCTCAGCGCCGCCCCGGTCTAACGCCGCCTTAACCGCGCCTCGCTTATAGCGGCGCGATGCTCCGCTACGCGCTCCCCGCCGGCCTCGCCGCCCTCGGCGCCCCTTCCGGGGCGCAGCAGCTTGCCTACGACCTCGAGGCGCCCGCGCCCGCGGAGGCCGCCACCGAGGCCCCCGGCGGAGACGCGGAGGCTAGCGAGGGCAACCCGCCCTGGCTTCAATATGCCCTGCTCGACCGCCTGGAGTGGAATTTCGCGCGCGGCGAGGACGGCTATGCCTGGGACTTCTCGGCCCTGGTCGGTGGGGAGAAGAACCGCGTCTATCTCGCCTCCTCCGGCGAGGGCGGCTCGTCGCTTCGCCTCGATTATGCCGAGCTCGACGCTTATTACAGCCGAGCGCTAGGCGGGGACTGGGACCTGAATTTCGGCCTTCGCTACGATCTTCGCCCCCGCCCCAACCGCGCCTATGCCGCGCTCGGGGCGCAATATGACGGCGACAGGTTGTGGCTCGGCGGCTGGACCTATTTGTCTCACAAGGGCGAGGCGAGCGCCCGCCTCGCCGGCTTCTACAATCTGCCCCTGGCCGGCCGGCTGGTGCTTCAGCCGAGCTTCGAGCTCGACGCCTCCGCGTCGGACGTCCCGTCCCTCGGACTCGGCCGCGGCTTCACCTATGTCGAGGCGGGCCTTCGCCTCCGCTACGAGATCCGGCCCCATTTCGCGCCCTATCTCGGTGCGAGCTGGTCCCGCGACCTCGGCCGCACCGCCCGCCTGACCCGCGCGGCAGGGGACGATCCCGAGGCGAAGAGCCTGGTCGCCGGCGTCCGCTCCGAATTCTGATCGCTTGCGCCGCCGCCGCCCGTCGGTACGGTACCGTCAGGACCGACAGGGGGGCGGCGATGACGTTCGAAGAGATGCGCGCCGATTACGTCGTCCGGCGCAAGGGCGTTCCCTCCCTCCCGATCACCGGGGCGATCGCCTATTCCGTCGCGGCCCTGCTCAGCCTCGTCGTCGCGCCGGAGCGCCACAACCTCGTCCTCGCCGTCTGCTTCTGGCTCATCCCGCCCGTCGCGGCGCTGATCGGACGCCTGCGCGGCGAGCAGGGACTCGCCAATCCTGAGAACCCGCTGTTCCGCCTGTCCGCGCTGGTGCGGATCATGGTGCTGGCGACCTGGGCCATTCACATCCCGGTCTGGATCGAGGCGCCGTCGCTCTTCCCGCTGACCCTGGGCGTAGCCTTCGGGCTCCACTGGGTGGTGTTCGGGTGGAGCATCGGCCACCCGCTCGGGCTCGTCCACCTGGGGCTTCGAGCGACCTTGGTTCCGGTCGCCTGGTATGCGGTCCCCCAAGACCGCATGGGCGCCGTCGCGGCGGCCGTCGCCTTCTGCTACCTGTTCTCGGTCGTCCAGCTCAGCCGCGTCTCCTGGGCCGCGCTTGCCGAGCGGGCCAGGGCGCGCTGAACCCGCGCCTCAGGCAAGGAGGTCCTGCGCCTCCGGGTGGCGCTCGATCCAGCCTTTGACGAAGGAACAGAGCGGCACGACCTTGAGCCCGCGCGCCCGCACGTCCTCCAACGCCCCCCTGACGAGCGCGCCGCCGATGCCGCGGCCTTCCAGCTCCGGCGGGACCACGGTGTGGAAGAAGACGATGTCGCCATCCTCCATCCGGTAGGCGGCGAACGCCGTCGCTCCGTCCTGCTCGAGCTCGTACTGCCCGGCTTCGCCATTGTTGCGAACCTTGGTCATGCGTTTCCCTTCATCGGCTGGATCACCTGCGCGGCGAAGCGGTCCATCTCCTCCGCCTGCGGACTCATCTGGAGGAGGAGCAGGTCTAGCCCCGCTTCCTCATATCCGGCGATGCGCTCGCGCACCTGTTCCGGAGTTCCGACGAGGTTGGGCCGCAGCCCGCGGTTCGACACCGAATATTCCTGCAGCTTCAGCTCCCGCTCGAGCTGGGTTCCCGAAAGCCACTGGTCGAAATTGTCGAAGCCCTTGGGCGGCTCGGCCGGAAGGGCGGTGATCCGCTCCAGCTCCTTCCTCGCCTCCGCCTCGCTGTCGCGGACGATCGCATAGGCCGCCATGCCGAACTGCATCGGGCCCCCGCCGGTCTTCTCCCTCCGGGCCGCCATGTCCGCTATCTTGGGGGCGATCGCCTCCACCGGATCGCCGTGCATCACATAGGCGTCGCACTGCTCGGCGATCATCGTCTTGGCCGCTTCGCTCTCCCCGCCCGCATAAATCGTCGGGCGCGGCCTGCGCACCGGCTTCGGCTCGCAAATCGCGTCCTTCAGCCGGTAGCGCTCGCCTTCGTAGCTGAAGCGCTTCTCGCTCCACAGCCCGTCGACGACGTCTAGCCACTCGCGAGTCCGGGCGTAGCGGTCGTCATGCTCGTCGAAGTGGAGGCCGTATTGGCTCGCCTCGTCCGCCCACCAGGAGGAGACGACGTTGAGCGCGAGGCGCCCGCCGGAGATATTGTCTATGTTCGCCGCCTGCTTGGCGAACAGGGCCGGCTGGTGGAAATTGGGCCTGACCGCGACCATCAGCTCCAGCCGCTCGGTCACCGCCGCGAGCGCCGCGGCGGTCGACCAGGCGTCGAGCGCCGGCGCCTCGATCCCTTTGATGTCGTTGAGGTTCAGCTCGGCGATCAGACTTAGGTCCCAGCCCGTTTCCTCGCTCCGCACGGTGAGGCGCCGGACATAGTCCCAGCTCGCTTCCATCCCCTCGTCGGGGACGTTGCGCAGCCAGCCGCCGAAAACGGGCATCCAGTAACCGAAGCGCATCTATTTCGTCTCCGCGATCGCAGCCTCAAGATAATCGACGAGCCGGTCGTGCGGGTCCCAGCCGAGCACGTCCACCGGCTTCGCCACGAAATTGGACAAAGCGTTGATGTCGTAGAAACGCGGGATGCCGTCGCGGTCGTCGACGAGATATTCGACTCCGCCGACGTCCAGCCTTGCGGCGCGGGCGATCCGCTCGGCGGCCGCGATGATCTCGGCTGGCGGAATCACCGCCCGCATCTGGATCGGACCGCGGCTCACCGCGCAGGCGTCGGCGGGGCAAAGGTCGAAATTGTCCCCGCCCGTCTCGACTTCGATCGCGTAGAGGAACTTGCCGCCGAGGGTCTCGATCCGCGTGATCGCTCCGCCGCGCGCGGGAACGTAATCCTGGACGAGGAGGACGGAATCGACGCTTTCGGGCACGCTCCCTTCGCTGATCGACCGCTCGAGCTCCGCGGCCTCGGAATAGCGCACGATCCCGGCCCCGGAACCGCCGATATTGGCCTTCACCATCAGCGGCCAGGCCATTCCTCCGGTCGCCGCGATCAGGTCCTCGCGGCGGTGGACCACGTGCGTCCGGGGCACCGCAAGGCCGAGCCGCGAGATGAGCGAGAGCTGCCGCGCCTTGGAGCAATCCACCGCGATCGTCTCGGCCCCGTTGAGCACCCGCGCGCCGGAGCCCGCCCAATGGTCGAACAGGGCCTGTGCGTAGAAGATGCCATGCTCGCGCTCCCGCAGGAAGCTCGACATGGCGACCCGGCTCAGCACCACCGGCGCCGGCGCCTCGCGAACCGCCGGGTCGAAGCCGTGATCGGAGAGGCGGATCGCTTCGAACGCGATTGCGCGGCGCTTCAGGGCGGCGAACAGCGGCTCGAACCATTTGGGGTGCTCGTAAAGCACCGCGAGATCGGGTTTCATCGCAGGACCTTGTTGGGGGAAGCCGCCCTCTGCCGCGACCCGCCGGCGATTGGAAGCTCTTTCTAAACGAACCCGCCGGGTCTGAAGCGCCGCTTGGGCGCCCGGCTAAGTAGTGGGGGCGAAACGACTATTTTAGAGCGAGCGGGGAACGACGGGCTCGACCGGGGGGTTCGCCCAACGTCACCTTCTTCCGGAGCCCCGCCATGTTCATGCACAACAAGAAGCTTCAATATACCGTTCGGGTCTCCGAGCCGAACCCCGTCCTCGGCACCTTCATGCTCGAACAGTTCGGCGGTCCTGACGGCGAGCTTGCGGCGGCCATGCGCTACTTCACCCAGGGCCTCGCCGAGGACGATCCGGGCCGCAAGGACATGCTCCTCGACATCGCCACCGAAGAGCTCAGCCACCTCGAGATCATCGGCTCGATCGTCGCCATGCTCAACAAGGGCGCGAAGGGCCGGATGTCGGAAGGCACGATGAAGGAGGCCGAGCTCTACCTCGACATCGCCAAGGCCGGAAGCACCCCCACCCAGCAGATCGTCTTCGGCGGCGGGCCTTCCCTCACCAACTCGGCCGGCGTTCCGTTCAGCGGCGCCTATGTCGATTCTCGCGGCGAGCCGACCGTCGACCTGCGCTCCAACATCGCCGCCGAGGCGCGCGCGAAGATCGTCTACGAGCGGCTGATCAACATCACCGACGACCCGGGAATCAAGGACGCCCTCACCTTCCTCATGACCCGGGAGGTGGCGCACCAGAAGTCGTTCGAGAAGGCGCTCTACGCGATCGAGGACAATTTCCCCTCGGGCAAGCTGCCGGGCCACCCCGATTATTCCAGCCTCTACGTCAACACCTCGCAGGGCGACGGCGACCTCGAAGGGCCGTGGAACAGCGGCCCCGAATGGGATCGGATCGACGACGTGACGAGCGCCATCCCGCTGGGCGGCGGCGACGGCCTCGCCACCGTCGAAGGCCTTAGCAGCCGCGAGAAGAAGGACCTCAAGGCGACCGCCGTCCGAACCGTCTCCGACCCGACCCGAAACCCGACCACCGGCACCGACCTCGGCGCCGGCCCGGGCGCCGGTCGCACCAAGGACGTCGACGCCGAATAAGAGCCTGCCCCCTCTCCCCATGGGGAGAGGGTCGGGGTGAGGGGGTTCGGCGTCCGAAGCCCCTCTCCCAGGCCGACCCCCCTCACCCTGCCCTCTCCCCCTCGGGGAGAGGGCTTCTTCACGGGGTTGAATCCGCCGTCCACGCCGCTAGGCCGGACCAGCCGACCTTCCGCGGGGATGCAACTGACCGACTCGATCGTCCTGACCGGCTTCCTCGCCAGCCTCGCCGCGGGGCTCGCGACGGTGCTCGGCGCCCTCCCCCTCTTCGGCACCGGAAAGCCGGGGCCGCGGCTGGAGAACGGCTTTCTCGGCTTCGCCGCCGGAGTGATGCTCGCCGCATCCTTCTTCTCGCTGATCATCCCCGCCCTGGAGCAGGCGCAGTCGACCGGCTTCGGCCGCACCGCCTCGGCCGGGATCGTGATCGCCGCGGTGCTGATCGGCGGTGCGTTCGTCGGCCTCCTCAACCGCCTCGTTCCCGATCTCGAGCGCATCGGCCTCGCCGCTCGGGAAGGCGTCGGCAACGACGCGCACCGCCGGATCTGGCTGTTCGTCGCGGCCATCACCCTCCACAATTTCCCGGAAGGGCTGGCGGTGGGCGTGAGCTTCGGCACCGGCGACTTCAAGGCTGGCGCCGCAACCGCGCTCGGCATCGGCCTCCAGAACATACCCGAAGGCCTCGCCGTCGCGGTGGCGCTGATGACGATCGGCCACGGCCGCGCCCGAGCCGTCCTCGCCGCGCTCGCCTCGGGCCTGGTAGAGCCGGTCGGCGGCCTGATCGGCGCGGCGACCGTCGCCGCGGTGTCGAGCCTCCTCCCCTGGGCGCTGGGCTTCGCGGCGGGCGCGATGATCTACGTCGTGGCGTCCGAGATCATTCCCCACACCCACCGCGGTCGGAGCGGCGGAATCGCCACCGCCGGCCTGATGATCGGCCTCGCGGCGATGATGTTCCTCGACATAAGCCTGGGATAGGAACCCGTCGCCCCGGCGAAGGCCGGGGCCCGGCGGTGAAAGGAACCGCGTTCTTCGCCCGCGGAGGTCCCGGCCTCCGCCGGGACGACGAGTGTCAAACCAGCGGAGTAAGCGCCGCGTCCCTCAACCCCCGCCAGACCCGAAGCGCCTGCACCGTCTCCGCCACGTCGTGCACCCGGAGCAACTGGACGCCCTGCTCCGCCGCCTTGAGCGCGAAGGCGAGCGAGCCCGGCAGCCTCCGGTCCGCCGGCGCCTCGCCCGAGAGCGCGCCGATCGTCCGCTTGCGGCTCGCGCCGAGCATGACGGGGCAGCCGAGCCCGTGAAGCAGCGCCAAAGCGTTCATCAGCTGGAGGTTGTGCTGGACGGTCTTTCCGAACCCGAACCCAGGGTCGACGACGATCCGGTCGCGCGCGATTCCCGCCGCCTCGGCCGCCGCGATCCGCGCCTCCAACCAGTCGTAGACGGCGAACGCCACCGGCCGCTCGTAATGCGGTGCCTTCTGCATCGTCTCGGGATTCCCCTGGTGATGCATCAGCACGACCGGGCAGCCGGCCGCGGCGACGACGCCCGCCGAGCGTTCGTCGAAGGTCAGCGCGGAAACGTCGTTCACCATCCGCGCCCCGGCGGCCAGCGCCGCCTCCATCACCGCCGCCTTGCGCGTGTCGGCGCAGACCGCCGTGCCCGAGGCGGCCAGCGACCGTACCACCGGCTCGAGCCGCGCGGTCTCGTCCCCCTCCCATATCGGCTTCGCTCCGGGACGGGTCGATTCGGCGCCGACGTCGACGATCGCCGCCCCGGCCGCGGCCATGGCGGAGCCGGCGTCCGCCGCCTCCGACGCGTCGGCGAAGCGGCCTCCGTCGGAGAAGCTGTCCGGCGTGACGTTGAGGATTCCGACGATCTGCGGCTGGTCGAGCCGAACGACCCGCTCGCCAAGCTTGATCGGAGCCCTCGGCGCCGTCATCCGGCGCCACGATTCGGCGGCTTCGGCGCCGGCGTCGGCAAGCCAGGGCTCGATCCGCTCGACCTGCACCAGTTCCGAGCCGGCGATCCGGTCCCCGTCGAGCAGGATCGCCTCGACCGCGCTGAACCAGGCGAGGCCGCCGGCAAGCCGCGCGACCTTTCCGTCGAGGCCGAACGGCGCATCCACGAACGCGACCGGACGAAGATAGAGGCGGCGGCTCATCTTTTTTCGCCTACCCCAAAAAAAGTGCGACAGGAATCCACTTGACCGCGGACTATGGGGGAGGATCGGGTGGCGACCGCCTCTTGATCGAAGGTCAGCAGGGTAACTGAGGACTCCGAAGGCCGGGACCGCCATGTGGGGCATGGCATGGTCTCAGCCCGGTTGACGGCCCAAAGGGGCTCCCACGTGCCTCCCGTGGTCAAAGGCAAGCGGGCGTTAGGCCGTTCCGGGACGGTCGCCGGCTTCATTTGTGCCTCTGTTTCGACACCGTGTCGAGTGGCTTCGTGCAACCTTTTTTTCAGTCCATTCCCAGGATGTAACGCTGGCGCAGCGTATCGAGCGGCGCGAGCGCGCCCTCGGCCTCATAATGCCAGAAGGTCCAGCCGTTGCAGGCCGGCGCGCCCTGGGCCGCCGCGCCCATCTTGTGGATCGAACCCTGCTGGCCGTCATATTCGATCGACGCGTCGGCAAGCACCCTCGCCTGCCGGCGCCCGCGTGCGTCCGTCAGCAAGGCCCCCGGAGCAAGCATTCCGGTCTCGATCAGGGCGCCGAACGGGACCCGCGGAGCCGCGCGCTTCGACGCCATCGTCTTCATCGCGGTTTCGTCGAGCGGCAGGGTAGAGGCGATCCGCTCCCGGGCGACGCGGACATAGCGTTTCTCCCGCTCGATGCCGATCCAGTGGCGGCCGAGCCGGCGCGCGACGGCGCCCGTCGTCCCGGTCCCGAAGAAGGGATCGAGCACGACGTCGCCCGGGTTCGTGCAGGCCAGCAGCACGCGGTAGAGGAGCGATTCGGGCTTCTGGGTGGGATGGGCCTTGCCGCCGCCTTCCCCCTTCACCCGCTCGCCGCCCGAGCAGATCGGCAGAAGCCAGTCGGAGCGCATCTGCAGCTCGTCGTTCAAAGCCTTCATCGCCCGGTAGTTGAACGTGTAACGGCTGTCCTCGCCGCGTGAGGCCCAGATCAGGGTCTCGTGCGCGTTGGTGAAGCGGGTGCCGCGGAAGTTCGGCATCGGGTTCGCCTTGCGCCAGATGATGTCGTTCAGGATCCAGAAGCCCTCGTCCTGCAGCGCCGCTCCGACCCGGAAGATGTTGTGGTAGCTGCCGATCACCCAAAGAGTGCCGTTCGGCTTCAGGATCCGCCGAGCCTCCTTCAGCCATGCTCGGGTGAACTGGTCGTAGGTCGCGAAGCTGGCGAACTTGTCCCATTCGTCGTCGACCGCGTCGACCCGGGTTCCCTCGGGCCGGAACAGCTCGCCGCCGAGCTGGAGGTTGTAGGGCGGATCGGCGAAGATCATGTCGACGCTGGCCTCGGGGAGGCGGGCCATGGCGGCGACGCAATCTTCCTCGAGGATGGAATCGAGGGGAAGCTCCGCGGGCGGCACCTGCTCCCTCGTCCGGCCTCGGCCGGGTCCCACACGCGCAAGCACAGTCATTCGGCACCGCCCCCCGGGTCGATCAAGTGGCCAGCCTCCAGCAGGCGGACTCCGCGGTCAAGAACAAGCTCTTACCGAAGGACCCTGAGAAAGGACTTAACGTGCCGGGAACGGAACGAGTCTGACGCTACTAATGGCGGGGGGCCGCGGCGGGGTAACTCAACATCCTGTGGTGTTGCCCGGAGGACTCAACCCCGAGCCAAAAGCGAGCACCTCTTTCTCCTCCCCTGCATTCGCAGGGGAGGGGATCATGCGGAGCATGGTGGAGGGGCCCTCCTGAATCGGCATGGCCGTTCCGCCGAGAACCCCCTCCACCGCGCTTCGAGCGGTCCCCCTCCCCTCGATATCGAGGGGAGGAGAAAGGCCTCACATATCCATCAGTTGCTGGTAGCCGACCGTCGCCGTCCCGTCTCGCGCCGCGATATACTGGCGAATCGGAGCGAAGCTGCGCCGGTGAAGCGGGCAAGGGCCGAGCGCGTCGAGACCCTTGTAATGCTCGGGAGTTCCATAGCCCTTGTTGCGCTCCCACCCATAGCCGGGGTGCTCGCGCGCATAGTCGGCCATGATCTTGTCGCGGGTCACCTTGGCGACGATCGAGGCGGCGGCGATCGAGCGACACTTGGCGTCGCCCGCGACGATGGCCAGCGACGGCCGTTCCCAGCGCGGACAGCGATTGCCGTCGACCAGCACCATCGCCGGGTCGAAGCCGAGCGCGTCGACCGCGCGGGTCATCGCCAGCATCCGCGCCCAGTAGATGTTCAGCCGGTCGATCTCCTCGACCGTGGCGATGCCGACGCCGACCTTCGCGACCTTGTAGAGCCTGGCGCAGATCGCCTCCCGGTCCTTGACCGGCACGACCTTGGAATCGTCGATCCCGCGCGGAAAGCGCTCGCGGTCGAGCACCACCGCCGCGGCCACCACCGGCCCGGCCAGCGGAGCGCACCCCGCCTCGTCGACGCCGGCAAGCGGTTCGGCGTGGATCTTCTCGAGCTTGAAGCAGGGACGCGCCATATTCGCCTTAGGCTAGAGAGGCTTAGCGCGCCGCGCCAGTGGCCGCCGCGAAATAGCTGTGGATACCCTTTCTCCCCTTCTCCCAAGGGGGAGGCCCCCCTTACCACAGCCGCCAGGGCGGGTAGCGCCGGTTCACATCCGCCTGGTACAGGCACAGCCGGTTGCCGGCCGGATCGGACAGCCAGGCTTCGCGCCAGCACCAGCTCTGCTCGACCGGCTCGCCGACCGCCAGCCCGCGCCCCCGCAGGGCGGTCGCGACGGCATCGAGGTCGACGCACTCGAAGTAGACCGCCGCGCCGCCGGCCTCCCGGCCCGTTTCGATCGACAGGGTCGCGCCCCCTTCGGACTCGAACCGCGCGTAGCGGGGCGGCGCATGAACGATGAGCCGGAGGCCGAGCGCCTCGTAGAACAGCCGGCTGGCCTCCAGGTCCGCGCAGGGCAGGGTCGCATGATTCAGCCGAAGCTCCCCACCGAGGTCGAGGCGGACCCGGTGGTGGCCCATCGGCCCGTGGCCCGCGCCGAACCCCGGCGCCTCATGCAACGCCAGCCTGACGAATTGGCGCGCCCGCGCGACGGCGGCGCGAAGCGCGAGGCCGCGGGCAAGGAAGAAAGCGACCGCGCTCGCCAGCGTGCAGCCGGTCCCATGGGTGTGCGGAGTGTCGATCCGAGGCGCTGACCAGACGGCGATTTCCCCCTCGGGGCCGACGAGCCGGTCGGTCACCTCCGCGCCGGGAGCATCGCCTCCCTTGGCGAGGAAGGTGGCGCGGCGCGCCCGCATCGCCGGCTCCCCGCCGAGCGCGGCGAGCTCCGGGACGTTCGGCGTGGTCAGGGTGGCGAGGGCGATCAGCCGCTCGAACGCCGCGACGGTCGGGGAGTCCGCGAGCTCCGAGCCGCTGGTCGCGACCATCACCGGATCGAAGACGATTGGCACCGCCAGCGCCTCCAGCCGCTCCGCGACGGCCTGCGCCGTCGCGGCCGAGCCGATCATCCCGATCTTCACGGCGTCGGCGCCGATGTCCGAGAGGCAGGCGTCCATCTGGGCGAGCACCATCTCGGGCGGAACCGGCATGACCGCGCTCACGCCCAGCGTGTTCTGCGCCGTCAGCGCGGTGATCGCGGTCATCGCGTGGCCGCCGAGCATCGTCACCGTCTTGATGTCGGCCTGGATCCCCGCGCCTCCGCCGCTGTCCGAGCCGGCGACGATGAGGATTCGGGGCGTCATCGTCACGCCGCCTTCACCGCCTCGCATATGTCGTCGACGACCTGCTCGACCGTCGCCTCGTCCTCGCCCTCGGCCATCACCCGGATCAGCGGCTCGGTTCCCGACTTTCGGATCACGAGCCGCCCCGTCCCGCGCAGCCGCTCCTCCGCCGAGGCGATGGCGCGCTTCACCTTGTCCGTCTCGAGCGGCGCGCCGCCGCCGAAGCGGACGTTCTTGAGGAGCTGCGGAAGCGGGTCGAACTGGTGGAGGAGTTCGCTCGCCGGTCGGCCCTCCTCGACCAGGCAGGCGAGGATCTGGAGCGCCGCGACGAGGCCGTCGCCGGTGGTCGAATAATCGGAAAGGATGATGTGGCCGGACTGCTCGCCGCCGACGTTGAAGCCGCGCTCGCGCATCGCCTCCAGGACGTAGCGGTCGCCGACCTGGGTGCGGACCAGATCCAGCCCGTTCGACTGGAGGAAGCGTTCGAGGCCGAGGTTGGACATCACCGTCGCGACTATCCCGTCGCCTTCGAGCATCCCGCGCTTGGCCCAGCTGATCGCGATCACCGCCATCAGCTGGTCGCCGTCGACGATCCGGCCGGCTTCGTCGACCACGATCAGCCGGTCGGCGTCGCCGTCGAGAGCGATCCCGATATGCGCCTGCTCCTCGACCACCCGCGCCTGGAGCGCCGCCGGAGAGGTCGAGCCGCAGCCGTCGTTGATGTTGGTGCCGTTCGGCGCGACCCCCATCGCGACGACGTCGGCGCCGAGCTCCCAAAGAGCGGACGGAGCGACCTGGTAGGCGGCGCCGTTGGCGCAGTCGACGACGATCTTCAGCCCGTCGAGGCGAAGCTCCTCGGGAAAGGTCGCCTTGGCGAAATGGATGTAGCGGCCGCGCGCGTCCTCGATCTTGCGCGAGCGGCCGATCAGCGCCGCGTCGACCAGCTTGGGCTCGGTCTCGAGCAGCCGCTCGATCGACGCCTCGTCGCGATCGGACAGCGTGTAGCCGTCGGGACCGAACAGCTTGAACCCGTTGTCGCCATAGGGATTGTGGCTGGCCGAGATCATCACTCCGAGATCGGCGCGCATCGAGCGGGTCAGCATCGCCACCGCCGGAGTCGGCACCGGGCCGACCATCACCACGTCCATCCCGACGCTGGTGAAGCCGGAGATGAGCGCCGTCTCCATCATGTAGCCCGAGAGCCGGGTGTCCTTGCCGATCACCACCCGGTGGCGATGGTCGCCGCGAAGGAAGTGCGCGCCCGCCGCCTGGCCGACCCGCTGCGCCATCTGGGCCGTCATCGGATGCTGGTTGGTCCGGCCGCGAATGCCGTCGGTACCGAAGAATTTGCGCGTCATGGAGCCTCGAAGCTGTGTCGTTCACCATGCGAATAGCGCGGAGTCCGCCTCTTGTCCTCCCCGGAACGGGGAGGGGGACCAGCCGAAGGCTGGTGGAGGGGGCCCGACTTAGAGGCGGCGGAGAGGCGGGGCCCCCTCCACCACCGCCTCCGGCGGCGGTCCCCCTCCCCGTTCCGGGGAGGATAGGCAGCCCCCTCCCTCCCCGCTACACCTCCCCCCATGTCGCAAGCCGCCCGAATCCTCGCCGCCCTCGCCCTCGGGCTCCTCCTCGGCATCGTCACCGCCCACCAGGCCTGGGCGCCGCGCGCGGCCGACCTGGTCGAGCCGATCGGCCAGATCTGGCTTCGCGGCCTCCAGATGACGATCGTTCCGCTCGTCGTCGCGCTTCTCGTCACCGGGATCGCCGAAGGCGCCGAGGCGGCTCGCGGAAGCCGGGTGGCCGGCCGCTCCTTCGTCCTGATGTGGGCGATCCTGTGGTTCTCGGCGATCTTCGCGGCCTTGTTCGTGCCCCTGCTCCTGCGCCTCTTCCCGATGGGCGGAGCGGCGGCGGACAGCCTTCGCGCCGCGCTCTCCACCGCCAAGCCGGTCGACGCCGTCCCCGGCTTCGGCGACTTCCTGCGCTCGATCGTGCCCTCCAACCCGGTCGCGGCGGCCGCGTCGGACCAGATCCTCCCCCTCGTCGTGTTCGCGACCCTCTTCGCCTTCGCCCTCACCCGGATCGAAGCCCAGGGGCGGGAGCAGGTCGTCGGCCTCTTCCGGGCCATCGCGGAGGCGATGATCGTGATCGTCAACTGGCTGCTCTGGCTCGGCCCGATCGGGGTCTTCACCCTCGCCTACGTCGTCGGAGTCCGCGCCGGCGGAGGCGCGTTCGGAGCCCTCCTCCACTACATCGCGATCGTTTCCTCGGTCGGGATCGTCATCTGGGCTCTCGCCTATGTCCTGGCGGTGGCCGGCGCCCGGCTCCCGCTCGGCGGCTTCGCCCGCGCCGTCGCGCCGGCCCAGGCGGTGGCGTTCAGCACCCAGTCCTCGCTCGCCACCCTGCCCGCCATGCTCCGCTCGTCCGAGCGGCTCGGAGTTCCGGTCGCCGCCTCCGGAGTGACCCTGCCGCTCGCCGTCGCCCTGTTCCGGGCCACCGGCCCGGGCATGAACATGGCGGTCGTCCTCTACATCGCCAATTGGTACTGGATGAGCCTTAGCCCCGCCACCGTCGCGATGGGCGTGGTCGTCGCCGCCATCACCACGTTCAGCGCCATCAGCCTTCCGGGCCAGGTCAGCTTCGTCACCAACACCGCTCCGATCGCTCTGGCCATGGGAGTTCCGCTCGAGCCGCTCGCCCTCCTCATCGCGGTAGAGACCGTCCCCGACCTCTTCCGAACCGTCGGCAACGTCACGATGGACGTGGCGGTCGCCGCAACAATTGCCCGCCGCGGCGGTTTGACCGCGCATGACGAGCCCACACCCGAAGACCGCCTGCTCCGCTCCGATCCCTAAGGCACACGGCCGTGGCTGAGCGGGGGCCCACCGTCCCGCCGCCCGATCCGGCGAGCCTCAACAGCGCCCTCCAGCGCAACATCGCCGCTCTGGAGCGGCGCCGCCGCGAGGAGGCCGCTTCCGCCCCCTTGCAGGAGCGGATCGCCGCGAAGGTGACCGACTTCACCGGCTCGATGCTGTTCGTCTACGTCCACCTCGCCCTCTACGGCCTGTGGATCGCCGGCAATCTCGGCTGGCTCGGCGTGAAGCCCTGGGACCCGACCTTCGTCGTCCTGGCGATGATCGCGTCGGTGGAGGCGATCTTCCTCTCCACCTTCGTCCTCATCACCCAGAACCGGATGGCCGCCGCGGCCGAGAAGCGCGCCGAGCTCGACCTTCAGATCAGCCTTCTTACCGAGCACGAGCTCACCCGCGTCGTAAGCCTCGTCTCCTCGATCGCGGAGCACCTCGGGATCGATCATCCGGACGATGTCGAGGAGCTGAAGCGCGACGTCGCCCCCGAAGCGGTCCTCGACGCGATCGGCTCGACCGTCTCGAAGCACGAAAGCGATCTCGAGGAAGAGGCGCGGCGGTAGCACTTCCCCCTCTCCCCGAGGGGGAGAGGGCCGGGGTGAGGGGGCTCTGAGTCCGCGGCTATCCTCCGACTCCGAGCCCCTCTCCCTACCCTCTCTCCGCAGGGGAGAGGGTAAGTGCCGCGCACCTCTTCCAGCCGGGCCCTCTCACCACCCGCCCCGGCGTCGCGCCGGTATGCTCGCCGTCCTTGAGCACCTGCACCCCGTTGACGAAGACGTGGCGCATTCCGGTGGCATAGACCTGCGGCCTCGCGAAGGTCGCGTTGTCGCGGATCCTCCGAGGATCGAAGGCAACCACGTCGGCATAGTCCCCCACCTTCAGCCGACCGCGATCCTTGATCCCGAGATTGTCGGCCGGAAGCGCCGCCAGCCGCCGCACCGCCTCCTGCAGCGTCAGTACCTTCTCGTCGCGGGCGAACTTGCCCAGCACCCGCGCGAAATTGCCGTAGGCGCGCGGGTGGGTGCTCGACTTCAGGAACACGCCTTCCGGCGCCTGGCTGGACGCGTCCGATCCGAAGCTCATCCAGGGGAGCTGCACCTCGCGTCGGACATTGTCCTCGCTCATCGAGAAATAGGCGACCTGGATCCGGCTCCCGTCCTCGGCGATGAGATCGGCCGCCGTCTCTTCCGGGCTCTTGCCGCGAATCCGCGCCGCTTCCTCCAGCGTCTTGCCGGTCAGCGGCTTCAGCGCCGGGTTCTTGAAGCCGAGCAGCAGCACCTTCGACGGCTCCTTCACCACAAGGTCGCCGTTTTCGGAGACCGTGCCCGCGCGCATCTCGTCCAGCGCCCGCCCGCGCTGGGCGGGATCCTTCAGGCGCTGGACCCAGGCCTCGATCCCGCCCTCCTGGATCCACAGCGGCATCGCCGCGTCGAGGCCGGTGGAGCTCGCCGCATAGGTGTACATGTCGGCGGTGATCCGGAGCCCCCGCGCCCGCGCCGCCTCGACCCGGGCGATCGCCTCCCCGATCTTCCCCCAGTTCGATTTCCCCGACTGTTTGAAATGGTAGATCTCGGCCGGTGCGCCGGACTGGGCGGAGATGGTCACCAGCTCGTCGATCGCGTCGAGCAGCTTCGGCCCCTCGTCGCGGATGTGGCTGATGTACATTCCGCCGCACTTCCCGGCCTCGGCGGCAAGCGCGGTCAGTTCCGGAGCCTCGGCGAAATAAGCGGGTGCGTAGATCAGCGACGAGCCGACTCCCATCGCCCCCTCGTCCATCGCCGCTCGGACCAGCGCGCGCATCCGGCCGAGCTGCTCCGGAGTCGGATCGACGTCGCGCTCGCCGAGCTCGTGGACCCGCACCGTCGTCGCCCCGACGAAGCTGGCGATGTTGGTCGAAACGCCTCGCCGCTCCATATGGTCGAGATACTGGCCCAGCGTCGTCCATTCGATCGGGAAGCGCAGGTCGCCCTGGCGCCGGGTCTCGAGCCGCTTCATCTCGTCCGACCACGGTCCCATCGATTCGCCCTCGCCCATCACTTCGAGCGTGACGCCCTGGCGGATGTCGCTCTGGCTCCGTGGGTCGGCGATCAGGGCCTCGTTCGCCCAGCTAAGCATGTTGACGAAGCCCGGCGCTACGGCGAGCCCGCGCGCATCCACCTCGCGTGCGCCGCGCCCCGCGGCGTGCGGGCCGACATAGGCGATCCGGTCGCCGCGGATCGCGACGTCGCCGGAATAAGGCGCTCCCCCGCTCCCGTCGTAGATCGTCCCGCCGCGAAGGACGGTGTCGTAGCCGGCCGGCGGCGGCGTCGACGCGCAGCTTGCGAGCAGGGCCGCCGAGAACCCGATCAGGAAACTTAAGCGCATGCCGTCCCTCCTGTTACGCAAGGAGCTAGCGCACTTTGCCTCCCCATCGCCAGATGGGGAGGGGAACCACCGGAGGTGGTGGAGGGGTAGAGCGCGCAGGCTTTAGCGGGTTACCCCACCGCCATTCTGGTGGTCCCCCTCCCCAGGGCAAAATGGGGACAGGCACGCATTTCCCTCCGCCCGGAAATTGGGGACAGGCACGCATTTCCCTTGCGCCTCCGGCCGCGGATTACGTGCCTGTCCCCGATTTCTCCGCACGCACCGCGCGATGGAAATGCGTGCCTGTCCCCATTTTTCGGCGCAGGAGGTAGCCCGATTTGCCGGCCGCTCGCCAGCGCTTCGAGTCAGCCCTGGCGGCGCATCTTCTCGGCGTTGCGGCGCATCGCTTCGGCGCCGCGCCTCATCCCCTGGGCGCTCTCGTGGAATCGGGGGATCATGTCGAGCAGCTGCTGGTGGGTGAGCGTCCTGCCCTCCCGCGCCGCCCGGGCGATCTGCTGCTCGCGATAGTCCCGCGAGCGCAGCTTGTCGGCCTCTCGGTCGAGATGGGCGGCGCCCTCCTCCATTCCGCGGGCGCCTTCGATCATTCCGTGAGCGCCCTCCGCCATGCCGCGCCGGGCGGCGGCGAGGGCCTGGCCGCTGACTCGCCGGGCCTCCCGAAGCGCCTGCTGCGCATCGCGAAAGGCCTGCGCGCGAACCGCGGCGGAGACGCCCGACTCCTCATTGGCCTCGGCGGCGTCCCGCAGCTCCCGGATCGCGTCCTCGCGGGCCTCGGCGGCGTCGGCGAGCGCTTCCTCCTTGTCGCGCATCGCCTCCTCGATCGCCTCCTGCACGTCGCGGCTGATCTCGTCCGCGTCGATCAGCGGGCGAAGCCGCGCCGGCGGGGCGGGCGGCGCCGGCGGGGCGAAGGCACTCCGCGGAGCCAAGGGCGCAAGGGGAGCCGTCGGAGCCGTCGGAGCCGGCGGCGCCAGACCCGCCGCGGCGAGGACTGCAAGGGTCTCCGGCGGCATCGGCGCGGCCGGCGCCGGGGATGCGGCGGCCGGCGCGCCGGGCGCGTGCGGAGCGACGGGCGCGGGGGGCGCGGCGGGCGCCGCGGGCGCGCGCGGCGCCTCGCTGCGGATGACCGCGACGACCGGCTTCAGAGCCGCGATCGGTGCCGCGATCAAGGTGGCGACGACCACCGCCGCCCGGATCCAGCGCGGGTCCGGAGCTCCGGAACGCAGCCGCCGCTCGAGGATGGCGCGCACCCGGCGGCCGAGGCCGGCATCGGCCATTCCGCTGGCGGGAAGCCGCGGCGCCGCCTGCTGCTGGGCGCAGCTGAGCAGGGTCTGGGCGTAGCGCGCCGGATCGACATGCTCGAGCGCGCGGGCGTCGGCCGCCTCCTCCGCCTCGTTGACGATCCGCCGCTCGAGCAGCCACATCAACGGGTTGAACCAGAACAGGGCGATCGCGACGCGCGCCAGGATCAGGACCAGCCAGTCGCCGCGCACCACGTGGGCGAGCTCATGCGCCAGGACGGCGTCGGCCTCGCCGGGATCGCGCACCGTGTCGCGGTCGAGCAGGATCACCGGCTTCAGCGAGCCCCAGCTGAGCGGCGACGGCGCGTCGGAGACGAGCAACCGCACGTCCCGGCGGCAGCCGGTCCGCTCCGCCGCGCGATTGAGCGCGTCCAGCCAGGCCGCGCAGGCGACGTCGCTGCCGCCGCGAGTCCAGCGATCGAGAGTCCACAGCCCGGCGGCGAGGCGGATCAGCACCATCAGCGCGCCGCCCGCCCAGAGCAGCTCGAGCAGGGGCGTCGGATCGTCGAACGCGCCCCGCGCGGCGATCGGCGCGCTCGCCGCCAGCGCCGCCAGCTCGGCCGGGGTGAGCGGCGTCGACGCCGCCTCGCGGACGGTTCCGGTCACAACCGTCAGCGACGGCAGGAGCAGGGTGATGATTGGGAGCGCGACGATCAGCGCCACGGCCGTCCCGAGCAGGGCCGAGCGCTCTCCGGCGCTTCGCCCGCGAAGCATCGCCGCCATGGCCAGGGCCGAGCCGCTGATCAGCGCCGATTTCCAAGCCATCTCGATCAGGAACTGAAAATCCATCACCCGCGCTCCCTCGCTTCGTCGATTGCCCGCTGCAGAGTCTCGATCTCGTCCGGCTCCAATTCCTTCGTCAGGCCGAGCAGGGCCGTCGCCGCGCTCGCCGCCGATCCGTTGAAGAAGGTCTTCACCATCTGGCGAAGCGCCGATTCCCGCACCTTCGCCGGCTGCGGGACGCTTTCGTAGACATAGCTCTGGTCGGCGACCCGGTGGCGGAGCAGGCCCCGCCCCTCCAGCCGCGCTAGCAACGTTCGAACCGCGCTATGGCTAGGCGCGTCGCTCATCGCCGCCCGCACCTCGGCCGCGGTCGCCTCGCCGGCGCTGCAGACGATCTCGAATATCTCGCGCTCGCGGCGCGGCAGGCCCTCGATCATTCCGACTCACGCCCTCACCTCTGCTACACATGTAACATGCCACATTTGTAGCAGAGCGCAAGAGGGTTCGTTAGGCGATCGACGGACTTCGGCCGCCAACCCTTCTCCTCCCCTGCATTCGCAGGGGAGGGGGACCAGGCGAAGCCTGGTGGAGGGGCTTTTTCAGAAGAAGCCCTCCACCGCGCTTTGCGCGGTCCCCCTCCCCCGGAAAACCGGGGGAGGAGAAAGGCCTGACCAGCCGAACGTCGGTAGGCCTAGCCCCTCGGCTTCCTGAAGCGGAACACGAAGCGGTCGGTCTTGCCGCGAATCTCCGGGTCGAAGACACCCTTGCTGTGGTCATCCGAAGGGTTGCGCAGGACGTTCGATTCGGCCTCGAGGACGAATCCCGCCCTCTCGAAATCCGCCTTTACCGTCGCCGGATCGATCCGGTGGTACTTCTCGACCACTTCGCGAGTGTCCCCCGCCGGCCCGACATGGTCGATCACCGCCACGACTCCGCCGGGCTTCACCGACTGATAGAGGGTGGCGAGGATCACCGCCGGGTCCGTCCTCGGGAAGCCGTATTTCGCGCTCTCCCAATAAAGGTCGTGATAGTTGAGGTGGAGCATCACGAAGTCGAACGTGCTGGCCGGAAGCGCCAGGGCCGTCACCGGGGTCGCCATCATCCCCACGTTCGGCGCCCGCTTCTTCAGCTCGGCGAACCCCGCCCGGCTCTTCTCGTTGAGGAAATTGGCCGGCTCCCAGGCGACGACGCCGCCCTTGGGGCCCACCGCCTTGGCCATGATCTCGGCATAATATCCGCCGCCGGTGAACAGGTCGAGCGCCATGTCGCCGCGCTTCAGCCCCTCGAAGGCGAGCACCTGCGCGGGCCTTCGGCTCGAGTCGAGCTTCACGTCGTCGGCGGGGCGATCGGCCGAGGCGACCGCCGCCGCGACGTCCGCGGGCGCTCGCAGGGAGGCCGCCGCCGAGCGGCCCTTCGCGACCGCCACGCCCGCCGCCGGTCCGGCCAGGGCCATGGCCAGCACCATCAGACTCACCTTGCGCATAAATCCTCCCTCAGCTTTTTCACGAGCCTCGGCTCGGAGCCGGTAACGCCTTAGCGCGACAGCCCCGCGCGACGAAAGTGCCCGCTCGCTCTGCCAACGCACGCACCGGCTTTCAGACCAGCGGCAGCGCCGCGATCTTGCCGACCAGCGCGGAAACGCTTCCCACCGCCGCACTGATCTTGCCCACCGTCTTGGTGGCTTTGGCGAGCAGGTCCGCTTCCCGCTTGGCCTGAGCGGCGCTGGCGGCGATCTGCGCCATCTCCGGGCCGCCGGCGATCGCCGCGTCGATCTGCCCGAGCCCCAGCACTGCCAGCTCCCGGCCCTGCCCCGCAAGCGCCTGCGCCGCCGCCTGCGCCTGCTGATAGGGCGAGGCCGGGTCGGCCGAATAAGGCGCGTCCTGGAGGAGCTGGAGCGCCGAAGCCATATTTTCCGCCAGCGCCTGGTGCGCGTCGCTCCAGGCGGCGAGGCCGTTCACCTTGACTGCCATGTCCGTCTTCTCCCCCTTCCGTCCGCCCGCTTCCCGTCCAGCGCGTCGAGCGTCGAATCCGCGGTTCCTGCCAGGTGGACGATCGCCGCGATCGCCGCCTCCAGCGCGCGCGGCGAGGCGCCCGCCCGCGCCGCCTGCGCGAGCTTCGCATGCGCTTCGCCGATCGCCTGGAAACGCAGCGTGTCGGCGCCCTGGCCATTGTAGGCGGCGAGCTGGGCGAACAGCGCGTCCTGCGCCGCGCGCACGTCCGCGACGCTCGAGCCCGGATCGCTGGCGACGGCGCTGGCATGGTCCTGCGCCTGGAGCAGCGCGGTCGCCAGCTCGGCGCGATAGTAGAGCTGCACCCGGTCGTCAGCGCCCGAGAGGAGGCCGGTGGCGGCCTGCACCACCGGATCGGCGGCGACGACGATCCGCTTCAGGACCGCCGCCCGGCGCTGCGCGAGATAGAGGCTGCCGGTTTCGGCGAGCAGGCCGGCGACGGCGTCGATCCGCGGCGCGTCGCTCGCCGCCGCGCCCCCGCCCGCGGTCCGGACGGCCCCCTCGAGCCCGCCCACCGCGGTCCCGAGATCGGTCACCGACCGGGCGAACGCCGCCTGGTCCTCGGTGGAGTCCGCCGCGAGCGCGATCAGCTCCTCCGCATAATCGGAAAGGGCGGCGGTGAGGGCGATGACGTTCGCGAAGCCCGGCGCCTGCGCGACCGGCTTGCCGCCGGCTTCGACCAGGCCGCAGGCCGGGGCCGGCCCGCCGCCTCCGGACGGATCGCTCAGCAGCCGCGCCGCGCAATCGGGCTTGAGCCGCAGGTCCGCCCGCCGCGCCGCGAGATCCGCCCGGATCCGCTCCGCCTCCGCCGCCGCGATCTGAGCGACCCGGGCGTTCTGCTGCGCCGCCGCCGCTTTGGTGAGCGTCCCATATTCGCCGATCGACTGGCGAAAGGCGGGATTGACGCAGGCGGAGACCATGACGGCGGCCGCGGCCGCAAGCCCATGGCGCCACCAGTGGCTCGCCGCCCTTCGCCTTGCCATGACCACCCCCATCCGCCGCTCCCCGGAGCAGCCGGCCGGAAGGGAACCTCATCGTTTTCCTCGCGCCTGTCCAGCCCCTCGGCCCTTGCACCTGAACGCCCCGAGCGGCGCGCGATCCCCCGGTTACAGGCCGCCGCGGGCCAGCTTTGCTGGTGCAAGCGCGTCCGCAACGCGACCGCATCCGCCCGGGCCAGCGGCCGGTCGGCCCAGCCCTGCAGGCGCGAGCCGACACGCTCGCGGCAACGGGCGCGGGCTCAGAACTTTGCCGAGAGTCCCGCGCCGACGTTGACGACGAAGAAATCTCGGCTGGGGCGGTTGGACCGGTTCCATTCCACTTGCACCTCCAACAGGTTCACTGTGACATGAGATTTCTCCCGATGCCATGAGATCACCGCATCCGTGGACGAATAGAAATCCTTCCTGCCGTCGTTGCTGCCGCCGGTATAGAGCAGCCCCTCGAAGCTCTGCTCGACGGACCAGCCGAGGTTTGGCCGTCCCTTGAACGCATCTGCGAAGGTAAGCGTCGCGCCAGGCTGCCACCGCTCGGCCGCCGACTTAGAGGCCTCGCGCCTGATCACGAACAGCTCCAGATCGGCGCCTTTCTTCAGCTCGGCCGAAGCGCCGAGAACCATGTCATGCTTCGTACCGGCCGAGTCGCCGAACTTGGCATCCGAAAAGTCGAGGCGCGGCTGGTAGCGCAGGTATGGCGTAAAGCCGCCCAAAGCGTCCGACGCGCCCGTGAACGTGGCTTGCAGGCGAGCGCGCAGGAAGGAGCCGTTATTCTCCGTCGCCCGGCTGTAGATGTCGGACGCGACGGTGACACGCGCTTCCACGGTGACGGCGCTCAGCGACTTGATCACCCCGAGCTGAGCCGCGGGCGAGACATGGAAGGCGCTCCGGCCGCCGTCCTCATCATAGCCGGCATTGTTGGTCCAATAGCCCGGGAGCGAGAAGCTGATGAAGAAGTCCGCCGGCTTGTTCTTGCTTTTCGTTTCATCCGGCCCCGGCGCGGTGCTCGAGCTCAGCGCCATGATCTGCGGCAGGGAGCCGCGCGTCAAAGAGGGCTGTGCCTGGCTCGTGCTGGTGACCGCGCGACCGATCTGCCGATCTACGCGATCGGCGCGAGCGTCATTCCGGTCGCCGCCCTGCGCGCACGCGGGCGCTGCCGTTGCGAACGCCACGACCAGCACACCCGCCGCCGTCAGCGACCGAAGGATCGTCGGGTTTCGCCGCCGCGACTGGTGCGCAACCCGGTCGGCCTCGCCGCACGATCCGCAGTTGGCGCGAAGCCTCCCGGTCGACGGCGGCGGCGACTCGATCGAGGCGCCGGGAACCTCGATCTTGCGCCTCTGCGGCAAGTCCCGAAGTCGAATATAGTGCGGCGCAGAGAACTGCGAGGAAAGCTGGCCTGGCCATTGCGACATCCTACGTAGGCAATTTGACATCCCTTTGCACCCCATCGGTTCCCGTTATCCCCATGGTAGGGGCTGAACGGGGCCCCTGCGCGTGACGGCGGTCACGCCTGTTCCGGGCGCGCCCGCCTTGCCTTCCGCCCCTCCCGCACCCATCTCGCCCGTGCCGCGTTGACCTGTCGCGCGTCCCCGCCTAGCCATAGAACAGATCTGGAACACGACCGGCCATGCTGACCCATCTTCCGAAGCGAGGGCTTGCCCGATGCTGACCCACCTCAGCGTCCGCGGCGCGCGCGAGCACAATTTGAAGAACGTCGACGTGGACATTCCGCGCGAGACGCTGACGGTGATCACCGGCCTGTCCGGCTCGGGCAAATCCTCGCTCGCCTTCGACACCATCTACGCCGAGGGGCAGCGCCGCTACGTCGAGAGCCTGTCCGCCTATGCGCGCCAGTTCCTCGAGATGATGCAGAAGCCCGACGTCGACCATATCGAGGGCCTCTCCCCCGCAATCTCGATCGAGCAGAAGACGACCAGCCGCAACCCGCGGTCCACCGTCGCCACCGTCACCGAGATTTACGATTATATGCGCCTGCTCTGGGCGCGGGTCGGCGTGCCCTACAGCCCCGCCACCGGCCTGCCGATCAGCGCCCAGACGGTCAGCCAGATGGTCGACCGGGTCATGCTGC
>Ga0307279_10000005_pt1 | contig 25444 bp, 25 predicted proteins | sample ER_DNA_118_FD_194484 | JGI IMG/M metagenome (GOLD analysis project Ga0307279, IMG submission 194484) | Bulk soil microbial communities from the East River watershed near Crested Butte, Colorado, United States - ER_DNA_118 | ecosystem: Environmental > Terrestrial > Soil > Floodplain | place...
CTCGCATGACCGGAATCATCCGCATCGGCTGCTCGGGCTGGATCTACCGCCACTGGCGCGGCGCCTTCTATCCGGAGAAGACGGCCCAGCGCCTGTGGTTCGGCCATTATGCCGCGACGTTCGAGACGGTCGAGCTAAACACCAGCTTCTACCATCTGCCCAAGCCCGACACCTTCGTGAAGTGGCGCGACCAGGCGCCGCCGGGCTTCCGTTACGCGGTCAAGGCGCCGCGCTTCATCACCCACATGAAGAAGCTCAAGGACTGCGCCGAGCCGGTCGGCGAATTCCTCTCCCGCGCGCGCGGCCTCGGCGAAGCGATCGGCCCGATCCTCTACCAGCTGCCGCCGCGCTGGGCCTGCAACCCGCGGCGGCTTGAGGAATTCATCGCCCTCCTGCCGGGAGACCTCACCCACGTCTTCGAATTTCGCGAGACGAGCTGGCTCACGCGCGAGGTGCTGGCCCTTCTCGACGCGCGCGGAGTCTCCTTCTGCGCCCACGACATGCCGGGCTCGCGCACCGACCGCTGGGCGGCCGGCCCAATCGCCTACGTCCGCTTCCACGGCGGCGAGGGCAAATATTGGGGCCGCTATTCCGACGAGGGCCTGCTCGCCTGGACCGACTGGCTGGTGGCGGAGGCGAAAGGCGGCCGCGACGTCTGGTGCTATTTCAACAACGACATCGACGCTCACGCCATCCACGACGCCTTGACGTTGCGGAGCATGGTCGGCCAGGCGCTGCGCTAGAGATCAGCCCCGTGCTCGCGCACGCTTGATTCAGCTTGGGACGCATCGGGAGAGAAGGACGGAAAGGTCGGTGTGGGAATCCGCAGGCCGTCCCACGTCAGTGAAGAAGATCGCCGGCTCGTCGGCGGCGACGATGAGGCCCACGGTCATGCCCGAATCTCCCTTCGCGCCTGGGGCGGCGATGGAGGGACAGTTACCGTAACTGTCCCCCCTTTCGGGGCCTTAGCGGGCCAGAACCGCCTCGAACTCCGCGACCGCCGCGCCAGGGCCGGCGGGGTGCCCCCACACCGCCCCGCACACCGCCAGGAAATCCGCCCCGGCCTCGACGAGCGTCCGCCCGTTCTCCACCGTGACGCCACCGATCGCCACGCAGGGTATCTCGAACAGCCGCGACCACCAGCCCAGGATCGAAGGGTCCGGCCGGTGCGACGTCTCCTTGGTGGCCGTCGGGAAGAACGCGCCGAAGGCGACATAATCCGCCCCCGCCTCGCCCGCTTCCATGGCGAGGTGGCGGCTGTCGTGGCAGGTGACGCCGATCTGGGCGGCGGGGCCGAGCAAGGCGCGGGCGTCGCGCGGATCGCCGTCGTCCTGCCCCAGATGCACGCCGTCGGCGCCGAGCCGCTTGGCCAGACCCATGTCGTCGTTGACGATGAACGCCACCTCATGTGCCGCGCAGATCCGTTGGAGCGGCGCGGCGAGCGCGGCCGCTTCGTGCTGGTCGACGCCTTTGACCCGGAACTGAAAGGCCGCGACGGGCCCGGCGGACAGCGCCTCCTCGAGACGCGCCGGGAAATCGCCGCCCACGTCGAGCGGCGAGATCAGGTAGAGCTGGCACGGCGGGCGCGGCTGCGGCTCGAACAGGGAGGGGAAGCTCGGGTCGAGCGAAAGTTCGTCTTCGTCCATGGCGCTAGCCGTTCGCACCAAGCCGGGTCGCGCTCAAGCAGCAAAAGCGGTCCGGCTTCAGTCCCCTGCCCCAGGCCTCCTCGACGCCGCCGAACCCTGCGCCTTCGATCAGGGCGCGCACCTGCGCCACCTCCATCAGCCGAAAGCCGTGGACGTGCCCGCGCCACTTGCGCAGCTCCTCCGGCGGCTCGAAGCACAGGACGAGCCGGCCGCCCGGCCGCAGGACCCGCGCCAGCTCGGCGAGCGCGGCGGCCGGGTCGGGCCAGAAATAGAGGCTGTTGACGCTCACCGCCTTGTCGAAGGTTGCGCTTGGGAACGGAAGCCGCTCCGCCGTCGCGAGGCGGACGTCGAAGCCACGGGCGCGCGCGACCATCTCCGGCGAGACGTCGACGCCCGAGACGCGGGCGCCCCGCCGCCGCAACCTCCGAAGCAGCGCGCCGCCGCCAAAGCCTACCTCCAGCACCGTCTCGCCGGGCCCGAGGTCCAGCCGCTCCAGGGCGAGGCGGTTCATCGCGCGGCTTATCCGGTCGAGCCAGGGCGCGATCAGGAACCGGCCGACCGCGCCGTGCGGCCTGGCGAACTGCACGGCGAGATAGCGGGCGAGCACGGCCTCGCCTACCGCCGCGGCGGAGCAAGCGCGGCGCGGAAGCCGGCAGGGTCGTCGAGCCGGTGGGCGATCGCGCGCACCGGCCTCTTGCGCTGCCCGCGGACCACGGGCGAGCGAAGCTCGACCAGCACGTTCGGGAAGGCGAGCAAAGCCAGGTTGACCACGCCGGCGGCCTTCGTGTCGGCAGCCGAAAAATCCGTCCGCACGGCCGCCACCTGCGCCATCGCCACCTCTACCGGCGGCTTGAAGCCGACCCGCATCACCACCCGCTCGCCGTCGACGAGAACCGGAAGGCGGCGGAACGAGCGGACGAAGGCGACCAGCCCCGCGATGGCGGCAAGCGTGAGGAGGGTGAGGACCAGCGCTATGGCCCGGCTCCACAGCAAGGCGACGAGCAGGTGGACGACGAGTAGCTCGGCGACCGCGAGCGCCACCAGCACCCACATCGTCGGAGCGACGCTCCGCTCGTAAGCGAAGGCCCGCGGGCCTCCGCTCATTCCCGGCCCGCCGCGGAGCGCCCGGCCAGCGCCCGCTCCCGCATCGCCAGAAAGGCCGGGAGGCCGCAGCACAGGCCGACGGCGACGACGAGAAGCACCGGCAGCCACAACCGCTTCATGCGAAGCCGCAGGCCCTCGAGGAGGATGAAAAGGATGAAGACGTTGATCGAAAGGAGGAGGTCGGCCGCAAAGGCGGTCGAGGCGCGGTTGGCGAACGCCTGGCGCAGGAACAGGCCCGGCTGGAACCCGAACCGCTCCATCCAGGGGATCGCAATGACGAAGGGCAGGACCGCGCCGGCCAGCGCCAGTCCCACCCAGAGGTAGAACAGGCGGCTGGCCGGCGCGGTCATGCGCTCATTCCTCGTTCTTGTAGATTCGCACCAGCCGGTCGAGCATCGCCAATGCGTCCTCGCGCGGGCGCTGGAAGGTGTTGCGGCCGATGATCGAGCCGTTGCCGCCGCCGTCGCGGATGTCGCGCGCGTCCTGGAAGACGGCGTCGGTGCCCTTGGCGGCGCCGCCGGAGAAGACGACGATCCGCCGGCCGTTGAAGCAGGACTGGACGACGTGGCGGACGCGGTCTGCCTGTGCGGACCAGTCGGTCCCCTCATAGGCCTTCTGCGCGTCCTTCTGCTCGACATGGTCGGACGGCAGCTTCACCTTGATGATGTGGGCGCCGAGCAGCGCGGCCATGTGCGCCGCATAGGCGCCGACGTCGAGCGCTAGCTCGCCGTCCTTCGACAGCTTGCCGCCGCGCGGATAGGACCAGATGACGGTCGGGATTCCGACCGACTTCGCCTCGGCGCTCATCTCGCGGATCTCCTCGGCCAGCTCGAAGAAATATTCCGAGCCGGGGTAGATGGTGAAGCCGATCGCGGCGCAGCCGAGCCGGAGCGCGTCCTCGACTCCGCCGGTCATCGCCTGGTCCTTGGCGTCGGCCCAGCTGTTCGAGCTGTTGACCTTGAGGATGGTCGGGATCTGCCCGGCGAACGTCCCTGCGCCCGCCTCGATCATGCCGAGCGGCGCGGCATAAGCGGAAAGCCCGGCGTCGATCGCCAGCTGGTAATGGTAATGGGGATCGTAGGCGGCGGGATTGACCGAGAAGCTGCGCGCCGGACCGTGTTCGAAGCCCTGGTCGACTGGGAGGATGACGAGCTTGCCGGTGCCGCCCAGGCGTCCGTTCATCAGGATCCGGGCGAGGTTGGCCTTCGTGCCCGGATTGTCGCTCTCATAATGGTCGAGAATGGCTTTGACGGCCGGAGTGATGGTCATCGTTGATCCCTGTGCGGTGGTGGGTTTGGCGCGGCCCTAACCCAGCGCGCAGAAAGGGGCAACGGCGGCGCTTGACCGATGTCGGGCGGAAGGACAGATTGGCGCGGCCAGGGGGACAGCGAAACGTGAAGACCTTCATCGCCGGATTGATGATGCTCGCCCTCGCGTCGGCGGCTGTGGCGAAAGACCCGAAGGTAGGCCAGCCGGCCCCGGAATTCGAGCTGACGCTGATCGACGGATCGAAAGTGAAGCTCTCCGAATTGCGTGGCAACGTCGTGGTGCTGAACTATTGGGCGACGTGGTGCGTGCCCTGCAAGCAGGAGCTGCCACTGCTCGACCGCTATTATCGCCTCCAGAAGTCGCACGGGCTGCGGGTGTTCGCGATCACGACCGAGGACTCCGCGTCGCTGCGCGAGCTGAAGGACGTGTTCAGAATCCTCGAGATACCCTCTGCCCGACGCCTGCGCGGCCCGTACCGGCCGGAGGGCGGAGTCCCGACCAATTTCGTGATCGACAAGGCGGGGCGCCTCCGCCTCGCTCAGGCCGGCGCTTTCGACCTCGACGCCCTGAACGCGCTCCTCGTGCCGCTTCTCAACGAGCCCGCGCCGCCGTCCTGACGCCCCCCCCGCTTCCGATGCCTAATCGTCGACTTTGACGGGCTTTCCGTCGGGGCCCATGACATAGTGGAGCACCTTTCGCCCCGCCGCCCGCTCCGCGCCGATGAAGTCGGTTTCGGCCCGGACGATCTGGACGTAACCCGCCGGCTGGCGAGCGGCCCAGGCGTCGAGCTCCGCCCCCAGCGCCTTGCAGGGCGCGCACCATTCCGCCCAATAATCGATGATCGTGATCTTCGCGCGCCCCTGCGCCTGCGCCGGCGCCGGCTTGCCGTCGCGGGTCTCGAGCTCGGCCAGCGATTCGGCCAGGCTCGGCCCTTTCTCGAAGGCCCGGCGGCGGATCGCCTTGACGATTCCGGTGCCGACCTTCCCCGGCTCAAGCCCGAAGCTTCGCAGGACCAGGCGCTTGTCGGCATTGTAGACCCGCAGCTCGGGAAGCGACCTCGCCTGCTTCACCTCGTCGGGCGCGGCCACATAGGCCTTCGCGGCGGATCGGGTCCAGCGCGTGTCGAGGACGTTCGGCGCGGACGCCGCGGAGGCGGGCGCGAGCAATAGCGCCAACAGCAAGAACGGCTTGATAACGGCGGCACCTCCCGGTTCAAGCTAACCCGCCTTCCTAAGCGGGTCCAGCGCCGGTCGCGACTCGACGCGCAGCCTGTCCGCCGGTCAAACGTCCGGCGCCGTGGTTCTTGCCGGATGGGCGGCACTGCGCTTAACTCCGGCGGTGGCGCCGCCAGCAGACGATGATCCGGCCCTGCAGGGCCGAACCGGGCGTCCGGTCCCGACGCTGAAGCTGTTCTGCGGATTCCTGGCATGGCTCGCCGCCCAGTTCCTGGCGCTGCTCATGACCGGGGCCGGCCACGGATGGGGCACGCCGTTCTTGGTTTCGCTTCCGCTGTCGGTGCTCTATCCGCTGCTGGTCCTGCGCGCCTCGCGCGCGCCTCCCGGCGGCGGGATTCGGCTCGAGCTCGGCGTGGCGGCCGTGGCCCTCTTCCTCGACTATATTTTGTGGACGAGCATCCTCGACGACGAAGCGGTGTTTTTCTCGCGGATGTGGAAGATCGACTCGGGTCTGGTCGCCGCTTGGCTGATCTTGTGGGCGGGGTGGCACGCATTGCTGCTCCTCGCCTTCCGCCGGAACCGGTCAGGGCTGGCTTAACGCCTTCACGCCGGGCAATTCCTTACCTTCCATCCATTCGAGGAAGGCGCCGCCGGCGGTCGAGACGAAGGTGAAGCCGTCCGCCACGCCGGCATGGTTCAGCGCCGCGACCGTGTCCCCGCCCCCGGCAACCGAGACGAGCTCGCCCGCCTGCGTCAAGGCCGCCCCGGTCCGGGCGAGCTGGACGGTGGCCCAGTCGAACGGCGGCGTCTCGAACGCGCCGAGCGGACCGTTCCAAACCAGGGTGCGGCAGGTCTTGAGGGCATCGGCCAGCGCCTCCACGGCCGCGGGACCGATGTCGAGGATCATCTCGTCGGCCGCGACCTCATGGACGTTACAGGTTCTAAGGCTGGGCGGATCGGGCGCGAATTCCTTCGCCACCACCACGTCGTAGGGGAGGTGGACGGTGCAGTTCGCGCGCTCCGCCGCGTCCAGTATCTCGAGCGCCGTTCCGGCGAGATCGTGCTCGCACAGCGACTTGCCGACGGCTACTCCCCGCGCCGCAAGGAAGGTGTTGGCCATTCCGCCGCCGATGATCAGATGATCCACCTTGCCGACGAGGTGGCGAAGCACCTCGAGCTTGCTCGAAACCTTGGCGCCGCCCACCACCGCGGCCACCGGGCGCTCGGGCTCGCCCAAGGCCTTCTGGAGCGCCTTGAGCTCGGCTTCCATCGCCCGCCCCGCGAAGGCGGGAAGGACGTGCGCCAGCCCCTCGGTGGAGGCATGGGCGCGGTGGGCGGCCGAGAAGGCGTCGTTCACGTAGAGGTCGCCGAGCCGGGCGAAGCGCTGGACCACCAGCGGGTCGTTCTTCTCCTCGCCGCCGAAGAAGCGGGTGTTCTCGAGCAGCGCGATGTCGCCCGGCCGGAGCATCGCGACGTTCTCCGAATCCACCTCCCAGTCGACGAAGCGGACCGGCCGGCCGAGCACCTGGCTGTAGGCCTGGGTGACGAGCGACAGCGACATGTCCGGCCTCGGCTGGCCCTTGGGGCGTCCGAAATGGGCGAGGACGAGGACGATCGCGCCCTTGTCGGCGAGCTCCCCCACCGTAGCCACGGTGGCCCGCAGCCGCGTGTCGTCGGTCACCCGCCCGTTCTGCATCGGCACGTTGAGATCCTCGCGCACGAGCACCCTTTTGCCGTGCACGTCGCCGATATCGTCGAGGGTCTTGAAATGAGCCATATGCAAACCTCGTTCGTCCCGAGCGTAGTCCACGTGCGCTCGTGATGACTCTGTGCCAGCGCCCCTCGACCTCGCTCGGGACGAACGGACCGTTGGGGCTCCGCTCTTCGCCGCTTACCCGATCAGCCGCCCCATCGCTCCGGCGGTGTCGACCATCCGGTTCGAGAAGCCCCATTCATTGTCGTACCACGACAGCACCCGGACCAGCTTGCCCTCGAGCACCGCCGTCTCGAGGCTGTCGACGGTAGAGCTCGCCGGATCGCCGTTATAGTCGATCGAGACCAGAGGCTCGTCCGAATAAGCGAGGATGCCCTTGAGCGGCCCGCTCTCGGCGGCGGCGCGCAGCGCCCCGTTCACTTCCTCGAGGCTGGTGTCTCGGGCCGGCGTGAAGGTCAGGTCGACGACGCTGACGTTGGGGGTCGGAACCCGGATGGACGAGCCGTCGAGCTTGCCCTTGATCTCGGGCAGGACCTCGCCCACGGCCCGGGCGGCGCCGGTCGTGGTCGGGATCATCGACATGGCGGCGGCGCGGGCGCGGCGCTTGTCCTTGTGGATCTGGTCGAGGATCTTCTGGTCGTTGGTATAGGCGTGGATCGTCGTCATCAGGCCGCGCTCGATCCCGATCGCGTCGTTCAGCACCTTGGCGACCGGGGCGAGGCAGTTGGTCGTGCAGGAGGCGTTGGAGACGATCACGTGCTCCGCGGTCAGCTTCTCGTGATTGACTCCGTAGACGACGGTCAGGTCGGCCCCCTTTGCGGGCGCCGAGATCAGGACTTTCTTCGCTCCGGCAGTGAGATGCGCCGCGGCCTTGTCACGGTCCGTGAAGAAGCCGGTGCATTCCAATGCGATGTCGATGTCGTTCTGCCCGTGCGGGAGCTTGGCCGGATCGCGCTCGGCGGTAACCTGGATCCGGCGGCCGTCGATGATCAGGTCGTTGCCGTCCGCGCGAACTTCGCCCGACCAGGCGCCGTGGACCGAATCCCGCTTGAACAGGAGCGCGTTCGATTCCGCGTCGGCGAGGTCGTTGATCGAGACCAGCTCCAGCCCGCTGTCCTGCCTCTGAAGCAGCGCCCGCGCCACCAGACGGCCGATTCGGCCGAAGCCGTTGATCGCAACTCTCGTCGCCATGTCATTGATCTCCTTGATTGTTGAGGGCCGCGAGGATGCGCGGCACGATCGCTTCGGCGGTGAAGCCGAAGCGCCTGAAAAGATCCTCGGCGGGCCCGGAGGCGCCGAAGCGGTCGAGACCGATCGAAAGGCCGTCGGAGCCGACGTAGCGCTCCCAGCCGAGGGTCGTGCCGGCCTCGATCGAGACCTTGAGCGCGTCGGCCGGAAGGAGTTCCTGCCGATAGTCCGGCTCCTGCGCGTCGAACAGCGACCAGCACGGCATCGAGACGACGTCGGCGCCGATCCCCCGCGCCTCCAGCGCCTCGGCGACCGACATCGCCAGTTCGACCTCGGAGCCGGTGCCGACCAGCACCACCCGCCGCTCCGCGGACGCGCCGCGCAGGCGATAGGCGCCGCGCGCGCACAAATTCCGTGCGCTTCGTTCGAGGCGGAGCTGGGGAAGGTTCTGCCGGGTCAGAGCCAGGAGCGACGGCCCGTCGGCGCGCTCCAGCGCAAGCGCCCAGCATTCGGCCGTCTCGACGGCGTCGGCAGGACGGTAGACGGCGAGGTTCGGGATAAGGCGAAGGCTGGTGACATGCTCGACCGGCTGGTGGGTCGGTCCGTCCTCGCCGAGACCGATCGAATCGTGGGTCATGACGAAGATCGAGCGGACCTGCTGCAGGGCGGCGAGGCGGATGGCGGGGCGGCAATAATCGGAAAAGACCAGGAAGGTGCCGCCATAGGGGACGACCCCGCCGTGAAGCGCCATTCCGTTCATCGCCGCGGCCATGCCGAACTCGCGGATTCCGTAATAAATGTAGCGTCCGGAATAATCCGCCTTCGTCAAAGGCTTCTGCGCCTTCGTTTTGGTGTTGTTGGAGCCGGTGAGATCGGCGGAGCCGCCGAGCGTTTCCGGCACGGCGGCGTTGATCGCCTCCAGCGCCAGCTCCGATGCCTTGCGCGTCGCGATCTTCTGCGGCTCGGCCGCGAGCCGGTCCAGCCAGCCTTCCAGTCCGCAGTCCGCCGGAAGACGACCCTCCATTCGACGCGCCAGCTCGTCGCGCTTCGGGCTCGCCGCCAGCCGCGCCCGCCACGCCTCATGGTCGCCCGCGCAGCGCCTGCCGGCCGAGCGCCAGGCGGAGAGGATCGGGTCGGGTATCTCGAACGGCTCGGATTCCCACACCAGCTGCTTCCTTGCCGCCGCCACCTCCTCCGCGCCGAGCGCCGAGCCGTGCGTGGCGGACGTGCCCTGCTTGTTGGGCGCGCCCCAGCCGATGATCGTCCGGCAGGCGATCAGCGACGGCCGCTCGTCGGCCAGAGCGGCGTCGATCGCCCGCCGGATATCCGCGACGTCATGGCCGTCGCACCGCTCGACGTGCCACCCGTAAGCGGCGTAGCGCGCCGCTATGTCCTCCGACGTGGAGAGATCGGTGGCGCCGTCGATGGTGATCCGATTGTCGTCCCAGAAGACCTTGAGCCGGCCGAGGCCGAGATGCCCGGCGAGGCCCGCCGCCTCGTGATTGACCCCTTCCATCAGGTCGCCGTCGCCCGCGATCACCCAAATGCGGTGGTCGACGAGGTCGTCGCCGAACACGGCGTTGAGGTGGCGCTCGGCCACCGCCATGCCGACCGCCATGGCCAGGCCCTGGCCGAGCGGTCCGGTAGTCGCCTCGACCGCGTCGAGGAGGAAATTCTCCGGGTGCCCCGCGCAGGGGCTGCCGAGCTGGCGGAAGCGGCGGATGTCGTCGATCGTCGGCCGCTCGTAGCCGGTGAGGTGGAGAAGCGCGTAGATCAGCATCGATCCGTGGCCGGCCGAAAGGACGAAACGGTCGCGGTCGTGCCAGGCGGGATCGGCGGGATCGTGCTTGAGATATTCGGTCCACAGCACGGTCGCGACGTCGGCCATGCCCATCGGCATTCCGGGATGGCCGCTGTTTGCCGCCTGGACCGCGTCCATCGCCAGGGCGCGAACGGCGTTGGCGAGCTGTCTCGGTTCGGCGGCGGCCATCCAAATCCCTTGCGGATCGCGTCGGGACTCCAGCGGCCCCGGTGCGCGGCCCCCCCTTTATCGGCGGGGGCGCGCGCGTCAACCGGGCCTCCTGCCGGTTTCCTTCGCCGCCGCCGTCATGCTATGGCCGGGCTCATGGGGGACGACAGGGCGCTTTCGGCATTGACGCGGCTCGAGCGGGCGCTGGCCCGGATCGAGGCCGCGGCCGGCCGCCCGCCGGTGGCGGGGCCGGCCGGCGACCCCGCCCTCGCGGAGGCTCACCGCGCGCTCCGCTCCCGAGTGGAGGAGGCGATCGGCCAGATCGACCGGCTGCTCGACGGGGCGGAGGCGGGCTGATGGCGAACGTCGAGGTCGAGATCGCCGCCCGCCGCTACACCGTCGCCTGTCGCGACGGCGAGGAGGCGCATCTCCTCTCGGTCGCCGCGCTGGTGGATCGCAAGGCCCAGGACGCGCAGGCCGCGGTCGGCAATCTCAACGAGGTCCGCCAGCTGCTCTTCGCCGCCCTCCTGCTCGCCGACGAGCTGAAGGAGCAGCGCTCCGGACGGACCTTGCCGGCCGAGGCCGCGCCCGATCCGGGGATCTCGGATGGGCTTGAGCGGCTTGCCGAGCGCATGGAGCGGCTCGCCGAGAGGCTTGAGGACGGAGCGCCGAATCCCTAGATAGGGACCGACGGGTACTGCCGGGTACGAGCTTTAGCGAACATCCCTGAGGCGATAAGACATCCTAGGGGGCTGTCCCTGGTCGGATCCTGGTTCGGCACAAACGGTTCCCACCTGACGTTCTGGCGTCAGAGGATATTCCGGCAAACGGCCATGGCGGTCCCGTCACACCCTTCCAAAGCCGATCGGCGGCGCGCGGCCCTCGAGGCTCGGCGGAGCTATGCGCGCTCGCTCGCGCCGGGGCTTCGAGCGGAGCTCGAGGCGAAGCTTGCCGAAATCGTCGCCCCGCGCCTGATCGCCGCCAAGATCGTCGCCGCCTACCATCCGCTCAAGGACGAGATCAGCCCTTATCCGGTCCTGGCCCGCCTCGGCGCCGGCCAGCGCGCCGCCCTCCCCTGGTTCCTCGACCGCGACAGCCGGATGATCTGGCGCGAGGCGCCGGCCGTGGAGCCCAGCCCCTGGGGCGTCCTCCAGCCCCTCGCCGAATCCGAAGCGCTGGCACCGGACACCGTCCTCGTCCCACTCGTCGCCGCGGACCGGAACGGCACCCGGATCGGCCACGGCAAGGGCCATTACGATCGCGCCCTCGCCCACCTGCGCGGGCGCGAAGGCGGCACCGTCTTCACCATCGGCCTCGCCTGGGAGCCGCAAATCCTCCAGGAAGCGCTCGAGCCGGACCCGTGGGACGTCCCGCTCGACGCCATCGCCACTCCGAACGAATGGATCGACTGCCGATGAACCAGGCCGACAAGCCCAGCTGGCGCAAGCCCGCCGGGATCTTCCTGATCCTCGCCCTGATCGCCGGGTGGGCGGCGATCGTCGCCACCGTCGCCGGCTGGTTCCCGGGCGCGCCCTGGCCGCTTCGCGCGCTCTACTTCGTCGCGGCCGGGATCGTCTGGATCCTCCCGCTCAAGCCGCTGCTCCAGTGGATGGAGACAGGGCGGTGGCGGGCTTAGACCGCCTCTATCGTCATGCCGGACTTGATCCGGCATCCACCTTCCTCTTCCGACGGACGTCAAGAAGGGCAGGTCGACCCCGGATCAAGTCCGGGGTGACGGCTTTGCGTCCCCGGATCGAACCAAGGCCCGGCGCGGCGCCAGATAAAGGGGAATGGCGCGAGTGACGGGGCTCGAACCCGCGACCTCCGGCGTGACAGGCCGGCGCTCTAACCAACTGAGCTACACCCGCGTGGGAAGGCCGGCGAACTAGGCGACGGTCCGGAGGCTGTCAACAACCCTCGGCCGCAAAAACGAGGCGTCGTCGGCCAAATCAGCCCCCTCTCCCTACCCTCTCCCCGTGGCGGGAGAGGGACTTGTGCAGCCCGGTCGCCTGATCGTCCGTGCAGCCTAGTCCGGATGATCCTCGTGTGGCGGGCCGGTCAGGGTCCCCTCCTCGAACAGGAAGCCGGCGATGTCGGGCTTGCCGGCGGCGCCGATCACCGTCTTGAAGATGATCAGAAGCGGCACGGCGAGAAGCGCGCCCGTGGTTCCCCAGACCCAGGCCCAGAAGCTTAGCGAGACGAGGATGAGCAAGGGGTTGATGATCAGCCGGCGCCCGACGAGCATCGGCGTCACTACGTTCGATTCGATCAGGTGGAGCCCGATGAAGCAGGCCGCCGGCAGGATGGCGTACCAGGGTTCGCTGAACGTCATCAGGCCGCCGAGCGCCAGCAGGAGCGCCGACGCGATCGGCCCGAGATAGGGTATGTAGTTGAGGACCGCCGCGATTCCGCCCCACATCAGCGGCGTCGGCATGTCGAGCAGCCAGAGGACGAGTGCGACGGTGAGCCCGAGCGCCATGTTCACCAGGGTGATCGTTCCGAGGTAGGTCGAGGTCGCGTCGACCATCTCCTGGATCGCCCGGGCGGTGGTCATGGCGCCGTCGAAGCTCGACCGGCCGGTGATCGTCTGCCGGCGCATCCGGCTCCACCCTGAGAGAAAGAAGAAGACGACCAGGACGGCGAAGAACATCTGCACCGCCGCGAGCGGGGCCGAGGTGGCGATGATCCCGAGAAGCGAATTGGGCTGCTCCAGCGCCACCGTCCGGGTGGCGTGGCGGGCGGTCCCGAACTGGCGCAATATGTCGTCGATGAAGCGCTCGAGCTGGGAATAGATCCGCATCATCGGGGCCAGGGTCTCGCGGATCCGGCCGATCCGATCGGGGAGAAGCCGCACCCAGTCGCTCGCCGGAAGGACGATCGAGGCGACCGCGATATTGGCGACCCCGAGGAAGGTGAGGACGCACAGGAAGGCGGCGAGCGCGGACGGGAGGCCGCGGCGCTCCAGCCATTCGAGCATCGGCACCAGTGCGATCGCGATCACCAGGGCGGCGGTCACCGGCAGGAAGAATTCCGCTCCGCCGCGGAGCGCGAAGGGCAAGGCCAGGACGAGCCCGGCCCCGGCGATCAGCGTTAACGCGGCGAGCAGCCGGTCGCGTCGGAACGCCACCGCCTCCGCATCCCCGATCGCGTCGCGCGGCGCCTCGGACGCAGGCGGCGCGGCGACCGGCGCGGCGGGAACCTCTGCGGGATCGATCCTTCTCACCTTGCCCATCCTCTCCGAGGCCGACCGGCCGATTGCTTAATTCCGGTGGCTAAAATCGCGTTTACCAATCCTTATCGATCTTGGCCGCAAAAGCCCCCGACGAAACCAGCTCGTGGGGAGCGACATGCGATATCAGGCCTGGAGCGCCAAATCATCGGCGTTCGCGAAAAATGCGTTGCTCGCCGCCGTCTCGGCGGCGTCGGCCGGAGTCGCGACGCCCGCACGGGCGGCGGGCACCGCGGCCGGAACCAACATCACCAACGTCGCCACCGCCACCTACGACTTCCCGAACGGGACCCCGGCCAGCGTCGAGTCGAATGCCGTCACCCTCAAGGTGGACGAGCTTCTCGACGTCACCGTCGTGTGGCGCGACCCGGCGGACGTCGCGACCGCCCCCGGGCTCGCCGGCCAGGTGCTCGGCTTCACGGTTACGAACGGCGGCAACGGGCCCGAGGCCTATCGCCTCGGCACCGTCGCCAATGGCGGCGGCGACGATTTCGATCCGGCGGTCACCGGCATCTACCTCGATTCGAACGGCAACGGCGCCTACGATGCCGGGGCCGATGCCGCCTATGTCGCCGGCTCCAACGACCCCCAGCTGGCGCCGGACCAGTCGATCGCGGTCTTCGTGCTCTCGACCATCCCGGCGGACGCCGCCGACGGCAGCCGCGGCAAGGTCGATCTCACCGCCATCTCCGTCACCGGCAGCGGCACCCCGGGAGCGAGCTTCGCCGGCCAGGGCGAAGGCGGCGGCAACGCCGTCGTCGGCGCGACCGGCGCAAGCGCACAGGACGACGGCTGGTATGCGGTCCGCAAGGCCAGCCTCGCCTTCGTCAAGTCGGCGAGCGTCGCCGATCCGTTCGGCGGCACCACCCAGGGCCCCGGGGCGATCATCACCTACACGCTGACGGCGACCGTCAGCGGCACCGGCAGCCTCGGCAACGTCACCGTCGCCGATCCCGTTCCGGCGGGCACCACCTACGAGGCGGGCAGCCTGTCCCTGGATTCCGCGCCGCTCACCGACGCCGGCGACGGCGACGCCGGCCGCTTCACCGGGACCGGCATCTCCGTCGCGCTGGGCAGCGTCGCCGCGGGCAGCACGCGCACCGTCAAGTTCAAAGTCAAAATCGACTGAGGGAGGCAAGGACATGAAGATCTGGCTCGCAATATTGGCGCTCGTCGCCCCCGCCGCCGCCTTCGCGGCCGGCGGCAACGTCAGCCTGTCCAGCGACGTGTTCGTCGAGCGGGTGAAGCCCGGCCCGGACGGCAAGCCGGCCGTGGTCCGCGAGGCCCCCGGCGTGGTGACCCCGGGCGACAAGCTCGTCTTCGAGCTCGGCTACCGCAATTCCGGGGCGCAGCCGGCGACCGGCTTCGCACTCACCGATCCGATCCCGGAGTCGGTGACCTTCGCCGGTTCGGAGAGCCCCGGCGCGACCTTCTCCGTCGACGGCGGCAAGAGCTGGGGGCCGCTCGCCTCCCTCAAGGTACGGGCCGCCGACGGCACAGCCCGTCCGGCCACTCGGGCGGACGTGACCCACATTCGCTGGTCGTTCGCCCAGGCCATCCCGGCGGGAGCGAGCGGCAAGGTGAGCTTCCGAGGCGTCGTCAAATAGCCTCGACCCGCGAAGGGCGCCGGCGGGGGGGAAGTGGCGCCCGGACTGAACGATTGGACCGGAAAATGACCAGGAACATGCGATTGCTAGCAACCGCCAGCGTGCTGGCGGCGGCTGCGTTCGCGGCCTCCCCCGCCGCTGCGGCGGGGACGGCTGCGGGGACGACGATCACCAACAACGTCACCCTCGACTACAAGGTCGGCGGAGTTGCCCAGACGGCGCTGACCACCAGCGACGCCTTCACGGTCGACCGCAAGATCGTGCTCACCGTCGTCTCGAACGACGGAAGCACGGTCAGCGTGACGCCGGGGCAGACGAGCGTGGTCACCACCTTCACGGTGACGAACGCGTCGAACGCAACGCTCGACTTCGCCCTGACCCCGAGCCAGCCGGCCGGCGGCACCGCCGCTCACGGCGGAACCGACAATTTCAACGCCAACAACCTGCGGCTCTACGTCGATTCCAACAATAACGGCGTCTTCGATTCCGCGACCGACACGGCGACCTACATCGACCAGCTCGGCGCCGACGACAGCCGCAAGGTGTTCGTCGTCGTCGACGTTCCGCTCGGCCGGTCGACCGGCGACGTCGCCGCTGTGAAGCTGAACGCCGTAGCGGCGGAAGCGACGGCGGCCGGCTCGCTCGGCAACGCCGTCGTCCCGAGCACCGGCGCCAACACGAACAGCATGGACACGGTCTTCGCCGAGTCCGGCAACCTTAGCGGCAACCTCCAGTATGACGGCCAGGAGTTCGCTTTGGGCGACTACACCGTCTCGGCGGCGGCCCTCTCGGTCAGCAAGACGAGCCGCATCGTCTCGGACCCGGTCAACAACACGACCAATCCGAAGATGATCCCCGGCGCCGTGGTCGAATATTGCATCGCCGTCGCCAACGCGGCCGGCAGCTCGAACGCGATCGCGACCAACATTGCCGTCACCGACAATCTGCCGGCCGAGACGACCTACCTGTCGGCCTTCGGAATCAAACTCAACGGCACGGTGGCGGGCTCGACCTGCAACCCGGACGGAACCGCGGGCGGATCCTTCGCCAACGGAATCGTCTCGGGCTCGCTCGCCGACATCGGCGCCGGAGTCACCAAGACGCTGGTGTTCAGGGTCACGGTGAACTGAGCCGGAACTGAGGAGGTAGCGCGAAGGTGATCGGCCTTCCGCCCCCTCCCCAGGCTTCGCTTATGACGCTCACCCGAATCCTCGGGGCGATCCTGCTCGCCCTGGCGACGGCGTTCGCCGCCCCCGCGCCCGTGCGCGCGGGCGGCACCGTCGCGCCCCGGAACCACACCATCTCCAACGTCGCGACGATCGAGTGGGAAGTCGCCGGCGAGCGGATGACCCTCGCTTCCAACCGGGTCGACATCGCGGTCGGACGCAACTCCGTCCCGCTAAGCCTTACCGTCTACCGCTTCGGCGGTTCGAATTCCACGCTCAGCCTGGCGGTGTCCGCACCCCGCTGCCCCGCGCTGGGCGACTCGGTCGCGACCCTCGGGCCTGCCTGGGCGGACGAGAAGCTCGCTCCGGCGGCGCTGTCGCCGGCCAAAGACGTCGTCCCGGGCGAACCGCTTCTCTTCGTGGTCGACGATCCAGGCCAGAACCTGGACCCTGCCAGGGTCGATTCGATCGAGGTCGCCGTCCGCACCGACAGCGGCGACCGCGAGACCCTCACCATATTCGAAAGCGGCCCGGACACGGGCCGCTTCGCCGGCTTCATCCAGACCGTCGGCGCGCCGCCTCCGGGGACCCCTGGCGACTGCCGCCTCGGAATCCAGGCCGGCGAGCGGATCGTCATCGAAAGCCTCGGCGCCGACCACAAGGACGCGACCGCGTCGGCCCAGCTCGACGTGCTCGCCGATCCGGTCGGGTTCGTCTTCGACAGCGTCGACGGGCACCTCATCGACGGCGCGCGGGTCACCCTGGTCGATGCCGACACGGGCCGGCCGGCAGCGGTGTTCGGGGAGGACGCGCAGTCCGCCTACCCGTCGAGCGTGGTGAGCGGCGCGGGCGCCATCGACGGCGGCGGCCGAGTCTACCCCGGCCGCACCGGCCTCTACCGCTTTCCGCTCGTCCGCCCGGGCCGCTACCGGCTGCTGGTCGAGCCGCCCGCCGGCTATACCGCGCCTTCGCTGCGCAAGCCGGCCGATCTCGCGGAGCTGCGGCGCCCGGACGGCAAGCCGTTCACCGTCACCGACGCCTCCTACGGCGCGGCCTTCACGGTGGCCGGGACGGACGTCGTCAAGCTGTCGATCCCGCTCGATCCGCCGGCGCAGCCGCTGATCGTCTCGAAACAAGCCTCCCGCGCCGAAGCGGTGCCGGGGGACGCGATCGTTTATACCGTTACAATTCGCAACGGCGACCCTCGGCTGCCGACCGGCAAACTGACCCTCCACGACCGCTTCCCGGCGAGCCTTCGGCTGCGGCCGGAGACGGTGCGGGTCGCCGGCAAGCGGCCGGACGCGATCTCGGCCGATTCCGGCGGCTTCGACCTCGACCTCGCTCCGCTCGCCCCGGGCGCCGCAGCCGAGATCCGCTACGCGCTGGAAATCCGTGCCGACGCAGGGGACGGCACTGCCGTCAACCGTGCTTCGGTCGAGGACGACCGGGGCAATTCGAGCACCGCGGCCGACGCAGCGGTCCGGATCCGCCGCGACATCATCGCCGGCCGGATGACCCTTGTCGGGCGCGTCGTCGACGGCCCCTGCGGATCCGACGGCCGCGGCATCGGCGGGGTGAGGATCCTGCTCGAGGACGGAAGCTATTCCGTCACCGACTCGGACGGCCGCTATCACTTCGAGGGCGTCGTGCCGGGCAGCCACGTGGTGCAGCTCGACGACGCCACCCTTCCCGCCGACCGAGTCGCCACCGACTGCGCCCGCGACACGCGCTCCGGCGGACGCGCCTTCTCGCGCTTCGTCGAGGGTCTCGGCGGCGCTCTCAAGCGGGTCGACTTCCACGCCCTTCCGGGCGCCCCGCGCACCGACGCACGCTCGGCGCCGGCCCATCGCCCGGCGCCGCAGAGCGACGCCGCCGCCGCGGGCGCCGAGCGCGACTGGCTGGCCGGCCAGGAAGCGGGAACCGGCTGGCTCTTTCCCGCCGCGGACTACAATCCCCGCGCGCCGATCACCCGGATCGCGATCAAGCATCGCCCGGGCCAGACGGTGCGGCTGTTCGCCGCGGGGCGCCCGGTCGACGCGGTGGCGTTCGACGGCGCCGTCAAGAACGAGGCGGCGGGAGTCGCGGTCAGCGTCTGGCGCGGCGTTCCCCTCCAGGAAGGCGCCACCGCCTTCCGAGCCGAGATCCGCAATCCCGACGGCAGCCTCGCCGCCACGCTCGACCGGGTCGTCCGCTACGGCGGAAGCCCGATGCACGCCGAGCTCCTGCGCGAGCGGTCCGTGCTGGTCGCCGACGGCGTCACCCGCCCGGTCCTTGCCGTCCGCCTGACCGACCGCGACGGCCGTCCGGTGCGCAACGGCCTGGTCGGCGACTTCGAGGTCCCGGCGCCTTACTATCCGGCCGTCGAGGCGGACGCGCAGCAGGCGCGCCAGCTCGCCGGCCTCGAGCGCGCGCGCCCCTTCTGGCGGGTGGAGGGCGACGACGGAATCGCCTTCGTGGAACTCGAGCCGACGACCGCCTCCGGCAGCGTCAGCCTGCGGTTCAACTTCCGCGAAGATCGCGCCGCCCGCGAGCAGCGCCTCGAAGCGTGGCTGGATCCGGGCCAGCGGCCCTGGACGCTTGTCGGCCTCGCGGAAGGAACGCTCGGCTACAACCGCCTCGGAGCGAAGATGGAGCGGCTGGGCGACAGCCGGGACAAGGTCCTGACCGACGGCCGGCTCGCGCTCTACGCCAAGGGCCGGGTGCGCGGCAAATGGCTGATGACCCTGTCCTACGACAGCGACAAGGCTCGCGACGAAGCGCGCTTCGCCGGGATCATCGACCCGCAGGCCTATTACACCGTCTACGCCGATCGCAGCGAACGCCGCTTCGACGCCGCGTCGATCCGCAAGCTCTACCTGAAGCTCGAGCGGCCCCAATTCTACGCCTTGTTCGGCGATTACGAGACCGGCATCGACGAGCCGCGGCTCGCCCGCTACGTGCGCAGCTTCAACGGCGCGAAGGCCGAGTATCGAGGCCGCCGAGTCGCCGCCATCGCCTTCGCCGCCGACACGCCCACCCGCCACCGCCGCGACGAATTGCAGGGCAACGGCCTCTCCGGCCCCTATTCGCTCGGCGCCCGCGACATCCTGCCCAACAGCGAGCGGATCGCCATCGAGGTGCGCGACCGCCTGCGCTCCGATCGGATCGTCGAAAGCCGCCTGCTGATCCGCAACGCCGACTACGACATCGACTATCGCGCCGGCACGATCCGCTTCCGCGAGCCGATCCTCTCGCGGACCTCGGACCTCGACCCGCAGTTCATCGTCGCCGATTACGAGGTCGACCGAACCGCCCGCCGCACCCTGAACGCCGGCGGCCGGGTCAGCTGGCGCTCCGCCGACGGGAAGGTCCAGGTCGCCGCCACGGCGGTCCGCGACGCCGACGAGGCCCACCGGTCGGACCTGGTCGGAGCGGACGTTCGCTACCGCCCCTCCGCCTCCACCGAAATCCGCGCGGAAGTGGCGGTCAGCGACGGCCGCGCCAGGGGCGGCGCCGCGGCCCCCTCGGCGGGCACCGCCAAAGCCTGGTCGGTGGAGGCCGAGCATCACGGCTCGCGCTACGACCTGCTCGCCTACGCGCACGAGCAGGAAGCCGGCTTCGGCCTCGGCCAGACCAACGCCGGCGAGAACGGGTCCCGCAAGTTCGGCTTCGACGGCCGGGTTTCGCTTACCGACACCCTCTCCCTGACCGGCAGCGGCTGGCTCGAGACCTACCTCGCCACCGACGCCCGGCGGATCGCCGGCCGCGGCCTGCTGGAATATCGCGGCAAGACCCTGTCGGGCCGGGCCGGGCTCACCTTCGCCGACGACCGTCTCGCCGACGGCCGGATCGCCCGCTCCACCCTGCTCCAGCTCGGCGCGACGAAGCGCTTCCTCGCCAACAAGCTGGAGCTCGACGCGCAGACCGAAATTCCGCTCGGCCAGGCGGAGAGCGTCGATTTCCCGGCGCGCCACCGGCTCAGCGCCCGCTACGCTTTCTCCAGCGCAGTCCAGCTGGTCGGTACCTACGAGATCGCCGACGGCCGAAGCGTCGATGCCCGCACCGCCCGCCTGGGCTTCGACCTGCAGCCATGGGCGGGCGCGCGGATCGCGATCAGCGGCAACCTCCAGGACATCGCCGATTACGGCCCGCGCACCTTCGCCGCCTTCGGCCTCTCCCAGTCGCTGGTTCTCGACAAGCATTGGTCGGTCGACTTCACCATCGACTCGAACCGCACGCTTGGCGGCATCGATCCGTCTCGGGTTCTGAACCCGCTCCACCCGGTCGCCAGCGGCGGCTTCGTCGGAAGCGGCGGCCTCACCGAGGATTTCACCGCCGCAACCGCCGGCGCGACCTACCGCGCCGACCGCTGGAGCCTCACCGGCCGCGCCGAATACCGGCACGGGGAGACCGAGGACCGTTGGGGCTTCACCGCCGCCGCCCTGCGCCAGATCGGAGAGGGGAGCGCCGCGGGCGGTGCGCTGAACTGGTTCACCGCCAGCGGCCCGGCGGGCCAGCAGACCCGTACCGCCAACCTCCAGCTCAGCTGGGCCCACCGCCCCGCCGGCGGCGCCTGGTCCTGGCTCGAGAAGCTCGAGCTCCGCGACGACCGGGTCACCGGCGCCGTCGCCGGCCTTCGCGGGCCGCTCGGAACCCCGCTCACCGTCTCCGGCGACGCCCGCTCGCGCCGCGTCGTAAACAGCCTCTCGGTCGACTATTCGCCTTCGGACCGGCAGGAGATCTCGCTTTTCTGGGGCTCGCGCTACGTCTCGGACCGCGTCGGCTCGGACGATGTCGGCGGCTGGAGCAACGTCGTCGGCGCCGACGCCCGCTTCGACCTTTCCGACACGATCGACGTGGGTGTCGCCGGGACGGTCCGAGCCGGTATCGGCGGCCGCGCCTTCGGCTGGTCCGCCGGGCCTAGCGTCGGGATTCGCCCGTTCGAGAACGGCCGCCTCACCATCGGCTGGAACGCCGCCGGCTTCCACGACCGGGATTTCGAGGACGCCCGCTACACCCGCAGCGGGCCGTATGTGACGATGCGCTTCAAGTTCGACCAGCTGAGTCTTCAGTCGCTCGGCCTCGGGCGGCGCTGACCGGCTGATGGTTAACCGTCTTTCAACCCTCTTCCGCCTATCCCCGATCCTCGGGAGGGGGACGAGCTTGCGTCGAATGTTCGATCATGCGTTGCGGCTTGCCGTCGCCGCCCTCGCTGTCGTCTGGGCGGTTCCAGCCTCCGCCGGGACCTGCACCGCCGCCAACGGCTACAATTTCGCTTTCTCCAGCCGTCCGGCGGGAAGCCTCAGCTACGCGAGCAGCTACACCTACACCGCCTCCACCAGCGGCGGCGCGACCCAGAGCTTCACCACCAGCTTCGCGACCAGCGGGCTCGCCATCAGCACCGTCAACACCGGCAACGGCAACGTCCAGTTGCCGGCGGTCAGCAACATCGTCACCGGGGTCTCGACCGGCAACACCCTCGTCATCGGCGGGACCTTCTCGGCGCGAAGCAACACCAGCTTCACGACCGGCTTCATCAAGGTGACCTTCACCTTCGCAACGCCGATCCGCGACATGGCGATCACCGTCCACGACCTCGATTATTCGAGCGATCAGTATCGCGACTGGCTGATGGTGGAGGGGTTCAACGGCGCTTCGACCTACCAGCCGACGCTCACCGTCGGCGGGACGGCGCCCACCCTCGTGCTCGGACCCAACGCCACCTATCCCTCGCTGGTTGCGGGACAGGCGCTCGGCACGTCGACCAACACCAATACGGGCAGCAACCAGGGCGACGTCGGGATCAGCTTCGCCCAGCCGGTGACCTCGGTCACGGTTCGCTACGGAAATTATCCCTATACCAGCAAGGAGAACAGCACCGGCCAGCAGGCCTATGGAATCTCCGCGATCAGCTTCTGCCCGATGCCGAACGTCACGACGTCGAAGACGTCGGCACCCCTGGCCACGACCGGAATCGCCCGCTTCAACGCCCCCGGCTCCGACGTCGTCTACACCCTCACCGTCGCCAATACCGGCGGAAGCCCGGTCGACTCGGCGAGCCTCGTCCTCACAGACGCCCTCCCGGCCAACGCGAAATTCTATTATGCGGATTTCGACACGGCCCAGCCCGGGACCGACCCGTTCCTGCTCGCCGCCGGGACCAGCGGGGTCACCCTCGCCTCCGCGAACGTCGCTTATTCCAACAACGGCTCGACCTACGGCTACACGCCTTCGGCGGGCTACGATGCCAACGTCAGGGCGGTGAAATTCGCCCTTCAGGGCACGATGGCGGCCAATTCCAGCTTCACCATCAAATTCAGGGCCCAGATCAAGTAAAGCCGAGGTCCGCCGGGTCCAGTCCTCGGCGGTGCTTTGTCTTTTCCCCTCGCCAAGCTACGCTGCGCGCCGGCCGGTGGCGGGACGGGGATGAGCGATGAAACAGCTGGCTCGAAAGACCGCGCGGCAGCGGCCGCAGGGACGCCCGGCGGCCGGCTTGATCGCTTTGGCCTTTGCGGCGGCGGCGCTCGCGGGCTGCGACGGTTCAGCCCCGAGACCGGGAAAGGAGGCCAGCATGGAAGCAAGCCAGGACGCGCGCACGGTCCCGACCCGGTCCGGCTATGCGCCGGTGGAGGGAGGGCGGATCTTCTACGAGGCGTTCGGCAACCTCGCTTCGGGAAGGACCCCGCTGCTCGTCCTCCACGGCTCCTTCATGTCCGGGGACGCCATGCGCCCCTTCGTCGATGCCTTTGCGCCCGGCCGGCCGGTGATTGCCCTCGACGCCCGCGGCCACGGCCGCACCGGCGACCTTCCGGGCGCGATCACCTATGAACGGATGGCCGACGACGCGGCCGCCGTGCTGGCCGCTCTTAACGTTCCGAAGGCGGACGTGCTCGGCTATTCGATGGGCGGCACCACCGCCCTCATCCTCGCGATCCGGCACCCGGAGCGGATCGGCAAGCAGATCATCCTCGCCGGCACCTCGCGCCGCGACGGCTGGTACCCGGAAGTGCTTCAGGGGATGGCCAAGATCACGCCCGAGGCGATGGCCGGCTCCCCGATCGAGGCCGAATATCGCCGCCTCTCCCCCACCCCCGACGCCTTCCCGGCCTTTGTCCGAGAGGTGATCGCCCTGGAGGAGCAGAAATACGACCAGTCGGCCGAGGCGGTGCGCGCCATCCCCGGGAAGACGATGATCATCGTCGGCGACGCCGACGGCGTGACGCTCGATCATGCCGTCGAGCTGTTCAAGCTTCGCGGCGGCGGCGACCGCGAGGCGGCCGGACGCGGCTTCCTGCCCGGCCCGCCGCGCGCCCGGCTGGCGATCCTTCCGGCGACCTCGCATATCGGCCACGTCGCGGAGGCGCGGCGGATCGCCGACCTGGCGACGCCCTTCCTCGACGACCGCCCCCCGCCCCGGGCGACCGGCTTCTTCAAGGGGATGGATTCGCCGCAGCCCCCGGCGCAGGACTGATCCGGCCGCTGGTGCCCCCGCGGGAATCCGCACGATGCGGGTTGCGAAGCCAGGTCAGGCGGCCGCCGGAGCGTTCACGGCATATTCGGCCAGCTGCTCGTCGAGCGCCTGCCGGAAGGCCTCGCGCGCCTCGCAACGCTGGAGATAGGCGGCCAGGCTCGGAATGGACGTCGCCAGGTCCGTGTGGCGAATGAACCGCAACACCGTCGCCATCATAATGTCCGCGGCCGTGAACCGCCCGAGCAGGTAGTCGCGGTCGCCGAGCGCCTCGGCGAGCTCGCCCAGCCGTCGCTCCACATTGCTGACCGCATGCGGACGCGCCGGCGGCGCCCACGGCTCCTCCCGGCTCAGCACATCGATGTCGAACAGGGCCTGGATCGGGACGTCCAGGGTGTTGAGCGCGACGAACATCCACGCGAGCGTTCGGTCGCGGCCGGCCTCGTCCTCCGGCATAAGCGCCTGGGACTCCCTCGCGATCGCGTAGACGATCGCTCCGGATTCGATCAGTTGCCGACCGTCGGCTTCGAACACGGGGATCATCCCGAACGGGTGACGCTGCCGGTGCGGGGCCATGGTTCGCTCCTCGGCGCCGATCAGCCTCGTCTCATATGCAAGCCCTGCTTCCCGCAGCGCCCAGCGGACTCGGAGATCGCGCAACAGCCCCTGGGCAAAGGGCGGCGCGAAACGGAAGCTCCAGACGGCGATGTCCTTCATCGGTTTTCTCCTGATGCAAAGGGGCGGGCACGGGGACCTTGGGGTCCCCGGCGGCGCGGTGTGACGGGACGGCGAGCCGGGGACGCCTTAGGCGCCGGCGCTCGCCTCGGCAGGCGGACGGCGGACGACCCTGATGGTCCCGCTTCGTCCGCCGCCGCAAAAGAAGCGACCCGAGCCGTCGGACTCGAGCCCGGAGACGCCGGTGCCGGCCGGCATCTGGAGCGCTTCGAGCGCCTCTCCGGTTTCGGGGTCGACGCGCACCAGGGCGCTTTCATCCCCCTCCCAGGTGCCGTGCCAGAGCTCGCTGCCTATCCAGGTGACGCCGGTGACGAAGCGATCGAAGTCCATCGTCCGAAGGATGGCGCCGGTTTCGGGGTCGAGCTGGTGAATCTTGCGGTCGCGATACTGTCCGACCCAGAGCGTGCCCTCCGCCCAGGCGAGCCCGGAAGCCCCGCCGGCCGGGGCCGGGACGGTCATGAGCACTTCGCCGCTTTGCGGGTCGACCTTTTGGATCCGATCCTCGGCGAGCTGGAACAGATGTCTTCCGTCGAACGCCGTTCCGGCGTGCGCGGCGACCTTGAGGGACCCCAGTTCTTCGCCCGTGGCGGGATCGAGCGACCTTAAAGAGTCTCCGGTGGCGAACCAGACGCGTTCGCCATCGTAGGAAACCCCATGAACGGCCTCGACGCCGGGAAACGGGCCGTACTCGTTTGTGATATCGGCAGCGGATGTTTTCATGAGGTAAGGCTAGGCGCTCGGCAGCGGCCCCGGGAGTAACAAGGTTGTCGGGAACTCGGGAAGCGAGGGGCTCAGCCAACGGCGGGCCCTTCCGCGCCCGAGCGACTGCACCTTGCCGGCCGCGGCCAGCGACTCGAGCGCGCGCTGGATGGTCCGGGTGCTCGCGCCGAGCGCAATCGCCAGCGCCGAGCTCGACCAGGCCTCGCCGTCCGCGAGCAGCGCCAGCACCGCCGCGTGCTCCCCTTCGACCGGCGGCGCGAGCACGACGATCTCCCGTCCCTCGCGGGCCGCGAGGGAGAAGCCGCGCCTGGTTGCGCAGATGTCGACCACCTTCCTTAGCTCGACTCGAAGACGGCCGATCTCGACCCGCAATCGTGCCCGGTGGGATTCGTCCGCGGTCCTGGCGCGGAAGGCCCTCGCGAGGAGGGCTTCGCGCGAAGCGTCGCCGGGCCAGGCTTCCGCCAGGACCCGAGCG
>Ga0307279_10000006_pt1 | contig 22950 bp, 19 predicted proteins | sample ER_DNA_118_FD_194484 | JGI IMG/M metagenome (GOLD analysis project Ga0307279, IMG submission 194484) | Bulk soil microbial communities from the East River watershed near Crested Butte, Colorado, United States - ER_DNA_118 | ecosystem: Environmental > Terrestrial > Soil > Floodplain | place...
ATCCGCCCGTAGAGGTCGGTGATCCGGCCGAGCTCGGCCCGGGTGAAGCCGATCTGAGGCGAGGAGGAATTCGGAAAAGGGAGGATTTCACCCATCAGGCGCGGTCGCGCTCCTTTTCGCCCTGTTCGCGGAGCAGCTCGGCCAGCCGGGCGCGCAGCCGCTCGACCTCGCACTGGAGGAGCTCGAGCTTCTGGGTCGCCGGATCGAACGTCTCCGAGCAGGGCGTGCCGTAGGGAAGGAAATGGCCGGAGCTCTGCTCGGCGGTGACCAGGGTCGAGCGGGCGGGGATGCCGACCATCGTCGCTCCCTCCGCGACGTCCTTCGTCACCACCGAATTGGCGCCGATGCGGGAGCGGGGGCCGACGGTGATCGGGCCGAGCACCGCGGCTCCGGAACCGATGATCACGCCGTCGCAGATGGTCGGGTGACGCTTGCCCGGCACTCCGTCGGCAGGGTTGGTGCCGCCGAGCGTGACGTGCTGGTAGATGGTGACGTTGTCGCGGATCTCCGCCGTCTCGCCGATCACCACGAAGCCGTGGTCGATGAAGAAGTTGCGGCCGATCACCGCGCCTGGGTGGATGTCGATGGCGGTGAACGAGCGGGCGATGTGGTTGACCAGACGGGCGAGGAAGAAGAGCTCGCCGCGAAACAGCCAGTGCGCGACCCGGTGGAATCCGACCGCCCACACGCCCGGGTAGAGGAGGATTTCCCAGCGGGAGCGCGGGGCCGGATCGCGCGCCTTGATCGAATCGAGATAGGCCACCAGCCCGTGCAGCATCGGCAAAAGTCCCTCGCCCCTCTCGCGGCAAGATAAGCCGGCGCCTTGGAAATTTCCAGCAAGCGCGCGAAGATTCGTTCCCGCCGCGCTTTTTCGCTTGCGCGTCCGCCGACGGGTGACGCTATTCGGCGCCACTTGAGTGGGGGGCGGGCCATGTTGGATCTTTCGCAAGTGACGCTGCCGGACATCCTGCCGTTCGTCGCGATCGGCTTTGCCGCGCAGCTCGTCGACGGGGCTCTCGGAATGGCGTTCGGGCAGATTTCGAGCACCCTGCTGGTGACGATGGGGGTACCGCCCGCCGCCGCCTCGGCGGGCGTGCACACCGTCGAGACCTTCACCACCGCCGTCTCCGCGATCAGCCATGTCGCGCACCGCAACGTCGACTGGCGGCTGTTCTTCCGGCTCGCCATCCCCGGCGTGATCGGCGGGATCCTCGGCGCCTACGTCCTCACCCGGATCGACGCCGCCACGGCCAAGCCCATCGTCCTCGCCTATCTCACGATCCTGGGTCTTTACCTGCTGTGGCGCGGGATCACCCACAAGCATGTCGAGCGGGAGCCGAAGGTGGTGGAGCCGCTCGGCCTCGCCGGCGGCTTCCTCGACGCGGCGGGCGGCGGCGGCTGGGGCGCGGTGGTGACCAGCAACCTGCTCGTCCAGGGCACTCCGCCCCGCAAGACGATCGGGACCGTCAATACCGCCGAGTTCTTCCTGACCGTGACGATCAGCGCGACGTTCATCGCCACGCTTGGCTGGGCCGCCTTCACGGTGAAGACGCTCGGCCTGCTGATCGGCGGGGTCGTCGCGGCGCCGTTCGGGGCGTGGATCGCGAAGCGGGTGAATGCCGACACGCTTCTGACCTTTGTCGGCGTCGTCCTGACTCTAAGCAGCCTCTACGGCCTCTACCGGGCGCTGACCTGAGCGCCCAGCTCACCGTCCTCGAGGCGCACGAGACGTTCGGCCCCGCCGGGGCGGCTCGCTGCCGCCGCGCGGCGAACCTCTGCGGCGCTACCTCTCGGCCTTGGCCGCGCGGATCGGGCGCTTCGTCAGTCCTCCTTCGCCCTGACCGGCGCCGGCCCGCCGCCGGGCGCGTCGCGGCGGTAGCTGTCCGGCTGGAAGGTGAGGCCCTCCGGCCCGCCGGGCAGCACCGTTAGATAGGTGATGTAGACCGGCACCGGTTCGGGCAGGTCGACGCGCTGCTCGGGGGCTCCGCCACGCGGCGCCGGCGGCCGGCCGCGGAACAGCCAGGCCGCGAGGCGCCGGTAGTCCGAAAGCCTGACGCAGCCCGAGCTCAGCCGCCGGTCGGAGCGTGCGAACAGCGCCTTGTCGGGAAAATCGTGAAGGTAGATGCCAAGCCGGTTGGCCATCATGAACTTCATCGCGCCCATCACGTTGGCGCCGCCGGGCAGCTGGCGAAGGCGCAGGCTCTCGCCCCCCGCCGCGACGGCCTTCCAGTTCACGGCCGAGGCCGGGATCGGGCGCGCCGTGTCGCTCCAGTCGGACAGGATCTGGAGGCGCTCGCGGCCGATCAGCTCCGGCCCTTCGCGAAGCACCCGCTTCGCCCGCCCCCGGGCGAGATCGGGCGGCATGTTCCAATACGGGTTGAGCACCGCGTGGGTGATCCGGCTGGCAAGCATCGGGGTCTCCATGCCCGGCTTGCCGACGATCACCCTCATCGGCCCGTCCACCCGGCCGCCGTCGATCATCCACAGCCGCGCAGAGGCCGTATCGACGACGATGTAGCGGCCCGCGCTTGCCGGGATCGCCCGGGCGCGGTCGAGATTGGCGCGGACGAGGCGCTCGTCCCCGCGCCCGCCGGCCGCAGCCCAGCGGGCATAGCCGCGGCGGAGTCCGGCATAGAGCGGGTTCATGGCGACGGCCTTGGAGAGGCCCTCGTGCGGGGACGGCGCCTCGGCCAGGGCCTGCAGCACCTCGGTGGGCGACGGCGGCTCGGGCGCGAGCCCCGGCTCGGCGAGGACCATCGGGTTGCGCCGCGGCGAGCGCAGGTCGCGGACATAGCCTGCGAAGCCGCGGGAAAGGAGCAGCTCCAGATGCGCCCGTGCGCCGGCGTCGCCGGTGCGCGCAAGGTCCGCCGCGCGGGCGAGCTCCGGCCAGCCGTAGTTCGCTGGATCGAGCCCGTCGAAGCGCGCGCCCGCGATCAGCTTCAGGGCCTGCTCCGCCTCCGGGCGAAGCCCTGAACGCCCGACCCAGAGCGGGCGATTGCCGCGCCGCGCGTAGAAGGCGGCTATGTCGCGCCCGACGGGAACGCGGGCGTAGGAACCCGTCCCGGCCGTCGCGGGCTTCGGCTGCGGGTTCCCCGCCGGCTCGGGCGCGCGGCCGCACGCGGCGAGCGCGGCGAAGGCGACAAGAGCGAGCTGACGGCGTGTCACGATCGCCATCTCAGCCCCTTTCCGGCCGGCCGCGCAAGCCGGCCGCGCCGCCTGTCCCGCTCTGGATCAGGCCTGCTGGGGCCGGCCCGACTGGATCAGCCGCTGGCGCGCGGTGTTGCCGGGGACGGCGATGTGAGTCGCCGGATCATATTCCTTGCCGACCGACGGGCTGCCCTGCGGCACCCAGAGCTCGACCCGCGTCGTGGAATAGGCGCGCGGCAGGTAGCGGACCCAATAGCCGTCGGGATGCACCGACCAGCGGCCGGATGGAATGTCCTGGCTGCCCGGGCCGACCGGCACCGCGCCCGACAGGACGGCGACGCGCTCCATCCCGGCGAAGCTCGCGCCCGGCGTGCTCAGCATCTGGCGAAGCTGCTGCTCGGCGTGGGCGACCTGGCGCAGCGGCTCGGGAATGCCGCCGAGATGGTCGGCGATCGTCCCCACCGCATCGAGCGCGCTCCGATTGAGGCCGGCGAGCTGGCGGGGCGTCAGGAGCCGCGACGCGGTCACCTTGAGCTCGGAGGAAAGGTCCTCGAACTTGGCCCGGGCGATGATCGCCCATAGCAGAACCTGGATGTCGTGCTGGTGGATCTCGGGATGGTTCACCGAATTGCGCACGATGGTCATCACCGCGTCCTCGGCGGGTCCCTTCGGCGGAGCGTAGAGATAGCCGTCGCCGCCGCCCGGACCGTGGGTGCCGGCCTTCAGACAGTAGCTCTGGTCGAGGAAGGTGAAATAGCCGGGTTGCAGGACGAAGCCGCCGTTCGGCGTGCGCTGGAGCTGCATCAAGGACCGCTCCGCCTGGCGCGGGACGAACCCGTCCTTCGACGAATCGCCCCACTTCGCGTCGGGCAGGCTGGTGGTGATCGGCTGCTTGTCGCCGAACAGATTGGGAGTCTTCTTCTTGAGCTTGTCGCCGAGGCCGCCAAGCCCCCCGAGCTGCGCGTCGGCGGCGCCGGCGGCAGCCGCGGTGACAAGCGAAGCCGCGGCTCCGCGGAGGAAAATACGCCGATCCATGCCGATTACCTTCGATTGCCAGCCCAACGGGGGGAAAGCCCCCCTCCCCGCTCGCCTGCTAGGCACGGCCCGAAACTCGCGCACCCGTAAAAATCGAGAAAATATCGCCGCCTGGCCGCGGCGTCGGCGGCTCGCTGAAAACGCGGCGGGCCGCCGCTCAAGCTTCGGGGCCGATCTCCGCTGCCGCCGGGTTTTCCCGCAGGGCGGCGATGCAGGCGGCGAGGTCGGCCTGGCGGAACGGCTTGGTGAGGCGCGGGAGATCCGCCGGCAGGCCCTCGAGATCGGCATAGCCGGAGACGATCAGCACCGGCAGGCCGGGCCGGGTAAGGCGAAGAGCGGCCGCCAGCTCGGTTCCCGAAAGGCCGGGCATCAGGTGATCGGTAACGACGATGTCGGGTGTCCGCTTCGCGATCCGATCGAGGGCTTCGGCGCCGCTCTCGGCCTCCTCCACCGCGTAGCCGAGCTCCGCGAGCATGTCGGCGGTGCTTGCCCGCACCAGCGGCTCGTCGTCGACCAGCAGCACATGTCCGGCGCGAGTCTCGCGCCGAGGCTCGGCGGAGCGCGGTTCGGCGGCCGGCGGGACCGCGTCCGAGACGGGCAGCCAGAGGAACGCCGTGGTGCCGCGGCCCGGCGCGCTTTCCAGGGTGAGGCCGCCGCCGAGCTGGGCGGCGAGGCCGTGCACCATCGAAAGGCCGAGGCCGGTGCCGCGGCCGACGCCCTTGGTCGAAAAGAACGGCTCGACCGCGCGGGCGAGCGTCTCCGGATCCATCCCGGTGCCGGTGTCCGCAACGGCGAGGCGGACATAGCGCCCCGGCGGAGCGCCCGAGGCATGGCCGCGGCCGACCGTCTCCAGGTCGGCGGAGACGGTGATCGTCCCGCCCTGCGGCATGGCGTCGCGGGCGTTCACCGCGAGGTTGAGGATCGCCATTTCGAGCTGATGGGAGTCGGCATGGGCAAAGGCCAGCCCGGGCGCGAGCCGAGTCTCGATGCGGATCTCCGGCCCGGTCGTGCTGTCGATCAGCCCGACCATGCCGGCGATCAGCTCGGCGACGTCGACCGCGCCGGGCTGCAGAGGCTGGCGGCGGGCGAAGGCGAGCAGCCGCTGGACCAGGGTCTTGGCCCGTTCCGCAGACTGAAGCGCGCCCTCGACCAGCCTTTGCTCCCGAGCGCCGCCAGTCCGCTGACGGGAGAGCAGGTCGAGGCTGCCGATGATCGGAGTCAGCAGATTGTTGAAATCGTGGGCGACTCCGCCGGTGAGCTGGCCCATCGCCTCCATCTTCTGGCTCTGGCGAAGCGCCTCCTCGGCTCGGGCGAGCTCCTCCGCGCGCTCGGCGACGCGGCGCTCGAGCGTCTCGTTCATCGTCAGCAGGACTTCCTCCGCCTGCTTCTGGTCGGTGACGTCGATCATGATGCCGTCCCACACCAGCCCGCCGTCCGGCGCCTCGCGCGGGGCCGAGATCAGCCGAGCCCAGCGGGCCTCGCCGTCGGCGCGGCGGAAGCGGGCCTGGACGTCGAACGGGCGGCGGCCACGCAGCGCCTCCTCCTCCGCGGCGGCGAAGCCGGGCAGGTCCTCCGGCTCGAACATCGCGTAGGCGATCGAGGCATCGGCGACGAAGGCTTCGGCCGGATAGCCGGTGAGCTTGGCGCAGCTTTGCGAGACGAACAGGAACCGGCGGTCCTGCCCGTCGGCGCCGGTGCTGACCTGGTAGACCATGCCCGCGGGGAGGTTGTCGGTGAGCGCCCGAAGCCGGGCTTCGTTCTCGCGGACGGCAGCTTCCGCCTCGTGCCGCTCGGTGATGTCGATGCACACGGCGAGGACGCCGTAGGGATCCCCGGAGGGACGGCGGATCACCGAGACGGAGTTGCTGACCCAGACCAAGGACCCGTCGGGACGGACATAGCGCTTCTCGTGGAGATAGGGCGTCCCTTCGCGAACGGCGCGTTCGAACTTCGGGACGTTCGCGGGCAGATCGTCGGGATGGGTGATGTCGTGCAGGCGCAGCGTGAGCAGCTCCTGGCGCGATCGCCCGGTGATCTCGCAGAAACGGTCGTTGACGAGGGTGAACAGGCCGGTGAGGTCGACCTGCGCGAAGCCCGCCGTGGCCTGCTCGATGAAGGCGGAAAGCTGCCCTTCGCGCTCCTTGAGCGCTTCCTCGGCCGACTTGCGCGCGGTCACGTCCCAAACAGCGCCGAACCAGCGCGCGGCACCGGTCTCGGGATCGCGCACCGCCTCGCCGCGCCGCGCCAGCCAGCGCAGCTCGCCGGTGTCGGGCCTGACGATCCGATACTCGATCGGCTCCAGCACCTCGTCGGCGCTGATCCGGTGCGCCGCCTCGACGGCGGCCAGGTCTTCCGGATGGATCAGCGCCATGAACTCGCCGATCGCCGCCGCCTCGACGACGGGCACGCCCCATATTCGGCAGAATTCCGGCGAGACGAGCATCAGCGCGGTCTCAGGCACATATTCGAAGGTTCCGACCCCGCCGGCCGCCTGCGCGACCCGAAGCCTTTCCTCGCTCGCGCGAAGGGCCGCGAGCGCTTCGCCGAGCGCGCCGCCGTCGGTGGAGCCCGTTTTAACTTCTTCTCGCTCGGCCACCATCGTCCTCGGCTGCGGGAGCGCCTCGCGCTATCACAGCAGCGGCGAAATTCAATGACTTGCGTCAGGCGAGGAGCGGCAGGCGCTGCGCCCCTTCCCCCCAGCCGCGCAGCGCCCGGCTCCGCGCCCGGCGCAGCAGAAGAGCGGCGTCGCCGATCGTGAAGTGGCTGGCGCGTTCGAGCCCGGACAATTCGTCCCAGGTCGCCGGCGCCGCCACCGGCGCGTCCGGACGCGCCCGGAGCGACCAAGGAAGGATTGCGGTGGCCGTCCTCTGGTTGCGCAGGAAGTCGAGGAAGATGCGGCCCTTGCGCTCGGCCTTCGGCAGGCTGACGGTGAAGCGCCCCGGCTCCGCCTCGGCGAGCGCGGTGCAGAGCCGCCGGGTGAACTCGCGCACCTCCGGCCACTCCGCCTCGGGGGCCAGCGGGACGACGACGTGCACGCCCTTGCCGCCGCTCAGCAGCGGAAAGCTGCGAAGCTCAAGGGCGAGAAGGAGGTCCCGGACCGTGACCGCCGCCACCTTCACCTCGTCGAAGCCGATGCCCTCGCCAGGGTCGAGGTCGAGCGCGATGCGGTCGGGCCGCTCCACCGAGTCGACCCGGCTGCCCCAGCCGTGGAATTCGACGGCGTCCGCCTCCACGCAGGCGGCCACGCCGGTTTCGTCCCCGACCCAGAGATAATCCTCCGTTCGCCCGTTCTTCTGGGCGATCGGCAGGAAGCGTATCGAAGGGCCGAAATCGGATCCGGACGCGGGATGGGCGCGGTTGCGCTGGTAGAAGCAATGGCCGGCCGTGCAACGAAGGAGGTTGAGCGGACGCCGCGCCGCCTCGCGCAGGAGCAGCGGCGCCATGATCCGGTAATAAGCGAGCAAGGCCTCCTTCGGCGGGAGCTTCGGCTTCTTATAGGCCGGCTCGCCGCCCTTCGAAGTGCCCGGGATCGGCTTCAGGCCCGCTGGCGCCGGATCGGGCTCGGATGCTGCCACGCCGCCGTGAACGGCGCCGCCCCAGAGGCGGTTCCGGCCTGCGCCGCTGGCGGACGCGGAGACAATTGCCTATGGGATCGATCTTCGACCGCCTGTAAGCGCCGTCTACGTCGCTCGGCGGGCGCGCCGCGCTTGAACCGGCGGAGCGGCCTGGCGCCTCATGCCGCCAGGGCGGCGTCCAGCGCTTCGCTGGCTTCCAGCCATTTCGCTTCCGCCGCCTCGAGCTTTCTTTCGATTTCCGCGCGGCGTTTCATGAGCTCCGTCATCGTCAGCTTCGCCAGACCCGCCTCGGCCGAGCCCGGGTCGAACATGGCGAGGTCGACGGCGCTGCGCTCGGCGGTGAGGCGCGCGATCTCCGCCTCCGCGGCCTTGGCGTCGCGGCGCAGCGACTGGCTCTTCTCGCGCGCGGCGGCGGCGGCGCGTCGATCGTGCTTGCGGCTGATCTTGTCGGGGCCTTTCGCGGCTCCGGCATCCTTCTGAAGGACCAAGGCCGTATAATCGTCGAGCGAGCCCTCGAACTCGGCGGCGGTGCCGTGGTCGACCAGCACCAGCCGGTCGGCGGTCAGCTGGAGGAGGTGGCGGTCGTGGCTGACGACCACGACCGCGCCCGAATAGTCGTTGAGCGCCTGCACGAGCGCCTCGCGGGCGTCGACGTCGAGGTGGTTGGTCGGCTCGTCGAGGATCAGCAGGTGGGGCGCATCGCGGGTGATCAGCGCCAGGGCGAGGCGCGCCCGCTCACCGCCGGAAAGCTTCCTCACCTCCGTCGTCGCCTTGTCGCCGGAAAAGCCGAAGCGTCCGAGCTGCGCTCGCACCGCGGAGGGCGTCGCGCCCTTCATCAGCCGCGCCATGTGCTGGACGGGGGTGTCGGCGCCGTCGAGCTCCTCGACCTGATATTGGGTGAAATAGCCGACCTTCATTCGGCCGCTGGCGTTTACCGCCCCCTCCATCGGCGCTAGCTGCGCGGCGAGCAGGCGCGCGAGCGTCGTCTTGCCGTTGCCGTTGCGTCCGAGCAGCGCGATCCGGTCGCTCGGGTCGAGGCGAAGGTTGAGCCGGCTCAGCACCGGCGCCTCGCCGTAGCCGACGGCGGCCATGTCCAGCGTGACGAGCGGCGGGCGAAGCTCCGGCGGATTGGGGAAGCTGAAGGAGAGCGAGGGATCGTCGACCAGCTCGGCGATCGGCTGCATCCGGGCCAGCGCCTTGACGCGGCTCTGCGCCTGCTTGGCGGTGGAGGCGCGGGCGCTGTTGCGGGCGATGAACTCCTTCAGCTTCTCGCGCTGGGCCTGCTGGGCGGCGCTGGCCGCGGCGAGCTGGGCCTGACGCTCCGCCCGCTGCCGCTCGAAGTCGTCGTAGCCGCCCGGATAGAGGGTGAGCTTGCCGCGCTCCAGGTGGAGGATGTGGTCGACGACGTTGTTGAGGAAATCGCGCTCGTGGCTGACGATGACGATCGTCGCCCGGTAGCTCTGCAGGAAATCCTCCAGCCACATCACCGCCTCGAGGTCGAGGTGGTTCGAAGGCTCGTCGAGCAGCAGCAGGTCGGGCCCGGAGAAGAGCAGCGCGGCGAGCGCGACCCGCATCCGCCAGCCGCCCGAGAAGCTGTCGAGCGGGCGGTGCTGCGCCGCCTCGTCGAAGCCGAGGCCGACCAGGATTCGCGCCGCGCGCGACGGCGCGGCATGGGCGTCGATCGCGTTCAGCCGCTCGTGGATCTCGCCGATCCGGTGGATGTCGGCGCAGCCTGCCTCCTCGTCGAGCAGTGCCGCCCGCTCCACGTCCGCGGCGAGCACCGTCTCGAACGGCGTTCCCGTGCCCGACGGCGCTTCCTGCGCGATATAGCCGATCCGCGCAGCCCTCGGCATGTCGGCCGAGCCTTCGTCGGGGTCGAGCAGGCCGGCGATGACCCTGACGAGGGTCGACTTGCCCGCGCCGTTGCGGCCGATCAGGCCGACCCGGCCGCGCGGCGGCAGCGACGCGGTCGCGCCGTCGAGGATCGTTCGCCCGCCGAGGCGGACCGTGATGGCTTTCAGGTTGAGCATGGCGGCGCGCCTAGCACGCCCCGAGCCCCGGCCCAACCCTTCCCGCGGCGCGCCGGCGCGCGCGCGAATTTACGGTCGCCCGCTCGCCGGCGGCTAGCTTCGCGCTGCGCCGGGGGACGTGCCGAGCCGCGGGTCGTCCGCCTTGACCTCGAGCTGAAGCCCGGTCGCAGTTCGCCGGCCCTCGGCCGGAAAGATGAGGATCGGGGGTTTCGAAGGGGACTCCATTGGATATCCCGGACGGAGCGTGCGGCCGGCCGAGAGCTTGCGGCGCTGGCAGGCGGTCGCCGGCGACTAGTCGACGAGGATCTCGCCGCTCATTCCGAACGTCCTGTGAAAGGCGTGGCTGCATTTCAGCGGATAACGGCCGGCCTTGGGGACCAGGGCGACGTCGCTGCTCTCACGCCCGTGAAGCTCTACGCTTCCCTCCTCCACCCGCTTGCGGTCCTGCGGGCGCAGCGCGGCTGCGGCGAAGAAGCCGGGGGCCGTGAAATCGTGTCCGCCGGAAGCGGTGTTGACGAGGTGAAGCACAACCGGCTGCCCCGCTTGGAGATGGATGAACTTCGGGGTGAAGGAAAAATTCGCCAGCCGCACCTCGACCCGGGGGGCGCGGCTCCAGTCCTGGGCGGCGGCGGGGGTCGCGGCGAGCGAAGCGGCGAGCAGGGCGAGGCGGGTCCGGTTCATGACGTCCTCCATTCGTGGGCAACGCCCTATAGCTCGACTATTACCTCCGCCTTGAGCGAATTGGCGATGAAGCAACGATCGTGCGCGGCGTGGTGGAGGCGCTCCAGAAGTTCGACCCCGGCCGGCGCGCCGACCAGCTCGACTCGAGGCCTTAGCACCACCCGGGTGATCGCAACCCTGCCGTCCTCGCCCTTGCCGAGCGTGCCGCGCGCCTCGTCGCGATAGCCGGCGACGTCGAGCCCGGCGTCGCGGGCGACATGGAGAAACCAAAGCATGTGGCAGGACGAGACGGCGGCGACCAGCGCCTCCTCCGGGTCGACACCGGCAGGATCGGCATAGGGCGCCGGCACGTTGCCGGGCGATGCCGAGGCTGGCACCACCGTGCCACCGTCGAATCGCCAGCGGTGCGCGCGGCTGTAACGCCCCTCGCGAAAACCGCCGTCGGAGCGCCACTCGATCGTCGCCAGATGGTCGGCCACGTCAGGCCGCCGCCTTGGCGAGGAAGCCTCGCTCCCGCTCGATCCAGCAGGCGAAACTCGGCCGCGACAGGATCGAATCCACATAGGCTCGCACCTTCGGGTGGCGGCCTTCGTCGACCGGGACGTCCATGTGCGAGAGGTTGGCGAACGGGCTGGCGACAGCGATATCGGCGAGCGTCAGCCCGTCGCCGACCAGGAAGCCACCCGGCGCCGGCACGACGCCCTCCAGATAGTCCAGGATCGGCGGCAGGTCCTCGCGCTCCGCTTTGTCCGCCGCCTCCAGGTCGCCCGGACGACCGAGGAAGCGCGGAGCGACGATCCGGTTGAAGAACATCTTCGCGCCGCAGGCGGTCAGGATCGTGTCGGCGAACTCGTCGAACCAGATCGTTCGCGCCCGCGCCCGCGGCTCGGCGGGGATCAGCGCGGGCTCCGGTTGCTTCGCCTCCAGATAATGGACGATTGCAGAGCTGTCGGAGATGGCGAAGTCCTCGTCGCGAAAGGCCGGCATCTTGCGAAACGGACTCGCCTCCACGAAGACCGGATCATCCGATCCGACGCCGACGGGCTGGAGGTCGAGCCTAATCCCCTTTTCCGCGCCGAAGGCGAGCACCTTGCGCACGAAAGGCGACAAAGACGAGCCGTAGACGAGCATTCGCACCTCCCCTTAGTTTTCAATCGCAACCTACCGGCCGCCGCCGCCGGTGACAAGCGGCCGACGCGCCGCTTGCGATTCCGCCGCCCGATGTCACACTCCCCCGGGGGCCGCGGCGACTCGAAAAAGGCAGTCGCCCGAGCCGTGGCATTGGGGGGAGCGATGCTGAACTCGCTGGACGTCATGATCGGGTTCGCCGTGGTCATGCTGGTCGTCAGCATGGCCGTGACGATGCTGACCCAGTTCGTCGGGTCTTCGCTCATGAACCTGCGCGGCAAGTCGCTCCACGACGGGCTGTCGCGCATGCTCGCGGTGATGGACCAGGGTCTGACGCCGGCGCAGGCGCAGCGGATCGCGGACCATATCCTGCGCAACCCGCTCGTCACCTCGGCGGGGCGGCGCTTCGGCAAATACGGCCTCGCCTCGACCATCCATCGCGAGGAACTGACCCGGCTCCTCCTCGACTTTGCGGTACCGGGCGACGCGGCGAAGGCCGACCCGCAGAAGCACGATGACGACGAGGCCCTCCGCGACGCCTTGCGCGCTTCGCTCGCGCGCAACGGCATTCCGGATCCCGAGGCCGTGCTGATCGAGGTTCGCTCCCGAGTCGTCGAGCTGGAGCGGATGAACCCGGAGCTCAGCGCCGCCGCCCGGGCGGACATCGCGCTGCTCGAACATGCCTCCAGCGCCTACCTAAGCAAGCTCAACACCTGGTTCGACCAGACGATCGACCGCACCTCCGAGCTGTTCACGCGCCGCATCCGCTTCGTAACCGCGATGATGGCCCTTCTCGTCGCCCTCCTCGTCCAGCTCGATTCGGTCGGGCTGATCAACCAGCTTTCGGTCGACGACACGCTGCGCGACAGCGTCGTCCAGACCGCCCTGCGGGACCAGGAGAGCTATCGCGAGCGGCTGCAGGCGGCCCCCGCCGCTTCCTCCGCCGACGGTGCCGCCATTGCGGAAGGCGTGTCACCGATCGTCCAGGCGCAGCGGGACGTCGAGTCGCTCGGCATCGTCACCATCCCGGCCAGCGGGATGCAGTGGAACCGGGCCTGGTGGCAGTCGCCCGCGGACGGCGGCGCTTTCCGCTGGTCGTTCCTCATCGGCATCCTGCTGTCGGCGGCGCTGCTTAGCCTCGGCGCGCCCTTCTGGTATTCGGCGCTCGCGAACCTGCTGAAGTTGCGCTCCGTCATCTCCCGCAAGGACGAGGTCCAGCGCGCCGAGCGCCAGACTACGAAGCAGCCCGCAGGCTTGCCGATGCCGGTTCCTGGCGGCGGGGCTCCTAAAAGCGGCCCCTGACGCCGACCCACAGGGTGCGCGGCGTCGCCCGCTCGACGACCCCGCCGGCGCCGATCGTCGCCTGCACTTCGGCGTCGGCGAGATTCTCGACCCGCGCCTCGACCTCGACCCGCCTCGCCACCGGCACCCGCGCGCTGGCGTCCAGCGTGAATGCGCCGCGCAGCTTCTGGCGGTTGAGGTCGTCCTCATATTGCGCCGCCACATAGCGTGCGGTGACGCTCGCCTCGCCGCCGCCGCGATGCCAGCCGAGGGTGGAGGCGACGTTCACCCGGGGAGTCTGCGCCGGCCTCAGGCCCGCCAGGGAAGCTGCCGCGCCGCTCGCCCGCACCTCGGCGTCCACCCAGGAGACTCCGCCCGACAGCCGCCAGGCTCCACGGCTCAGCTCAGCGTCGATCTCCGCGCCCTGTGCCACGATCGCTTCGAGATTGCCGCGGCGCCGGTAGAAACCGCCCGCCGCGACGAAGCCGACGTCGGCAAAGGTCCCCGGCCCTCGGCCCAGGGTCACGTTGGCGATCGCGCCGGAGAGGCGGTTGGCGAACAGAGTCGCTCCGATCCTTGCCCCCGCTCCCGGCCGCCACTCCAGGCCCGCTTCGGCACCCGCGAGCCGCTCCGGCGCCAGCGCGGGATTGGCCGCCGTGGCATCGAGGCCCGCGCGGAACGGCCGGTAGAGCTCGTTGAGCGTCGGGAGCCGCCAGCCGAGATAGGCGGCGCCGCGCAGAGTAAGGCCCGTCGACGGACGCCAGGCGATCCCCGCGCGGCCCGTTGGCTCCAGGCCGGACCGGTCGGCGTAGCGCTGGTCGGCAAGCGGCGCCTGCGTCGCCAGGACGCGTTCCAGCAGCCGACCGCCCGTGATCGACCACCTGTCCAGCCGCCCGCCGGCGGTGAGCGTGACAGCGTCGCCCCGCCAGGCCGTCTCGGCGAAGCCGCCGAAGGTCAGGGTCCGCCCACCGGCCACGCGGCCGCGAGTCGGCCGGCCGACGACGTAGGAGAAGAGCTCGCGGGTCTCGCCCTCGGTGCTCCGTCCGTCGGCGCCGAGCCTGACCTCTACCGACCGCGCCACCTCCGGCCGCCATTCAAGCCGCCCGCCGAGGCCCGTCGACGGGACGGCATATTGCAGGGAGGTCCGCGAGGCGGCCGTGCGCGCAGGATCCACCGATGCGAAGCTGTTGTAGAAATCGCGGGTCTGAACGTAGCCCAGAGCGCTCCACCGGCGGCCCACGAGCCGAACGGCGGCGTCGGCGCCCTGCGTGACGATGCCGCTGAAGGCGGTTCCCCGCTCCCGGGAGTCATGGAAGGCGAGGCCGCTGGCCTGAAGCTCGATCCCGCCGGGAAGCGGCGCCACCGCACGAAGCGCCAGGCTCGCCTGCTCATAAGGCGAAGGCCGATCCGCCGGTCCGCGGTCGCGCCGCACCACCGGGATGAAGCCGTCGCCGCGGCCGTAGGCTGCCGACAGCGCGAGGAAGCCGCCGCCGAGCGTCACCCCGGCTCCGGCATGGGCATCGACGCTCTCGCGGCTACCGTAGGCGAGGTCGGCCCAAAGTCCGCGAAGCACTTCGGGGCCGGCGCTTTCAAGCTCGATCGTGCCGGCGAGGGCACCGGGGCCGTTGACGCCCGACCCCCCGCCGCGAGTCACCCGGACGGCGCCGAGGCGGCGCGGATCGTAAGCGGGCCAGCTCACCCAGCCGCCGAAGGGGTCGGTCTGCGGCACTCCGTCGAGCAGCAGGAGCGCACGGCTAGAGGCGTTGCCGCCGAGCGCCCGGAGGGTCGCCCCCTGGCTGGTCGGATTGGCGGTCCGCGCATCGGACCGGCGGAAGAGCTGGAAGCCGGGGACGTCGCGAAGCACGTCCTCGAGACGCTGCGCCCCCTCCAGCCGCTCGCGCGGCAGCGTGACGATGTCGAACACGTCCTCGCCCGAGGCCGCGCCCAGCCCGCGGCCGGTAACGACGATCTCCTGCGCGGCGGCGGGGACGGAGGCAATCAGGAGAAGGGCTGGGATCAGGCGAAGCACGAGACGGCCCTTAGGCGCGGCGAAGCGCACAAAAAACCCTCTCCCCCGTGGGGGAGAGGGGGAGCTCGTCACCGAGCCGAAGCGCGGCGCCTGGCGCGGTTGGTCTTGGGAGCGCCGGCCGAGCCGAAGTTCGGGCGCCGGCTGGTCGGCCTGCGCACCCGGTTGCGATCCTCGCGGCGGTCCTCGGACGCCGCCGCGCGCGGCGGCTCGGCCGGCCGAGCAGCCTTGATGCGCGCCGCTTCCGCGACGAAATTATCGGGCAGCGGCACGACCTCGACCCTCTGCTTGGTCAGCTTTTCGATGCCTTTGAGATAGGCCCGCTCGTCCTCCGCGCAGAAGGCGATCGCGACGCCCGCGGCCCCGGCGCGCGCGGTGCGCCCGATGCGGTGGACGTACTGCTCCGAGACGTTGGGCAGGTCGAAGTTGATCACATGGCTGACTCCGGAGACGTCGATGCCACGCGCGGCGATGTCGGTCGCGATCAGGATCTTGACCTTGCCCGCCTTGAACTCGGCAAGCGCCCGCTCGCGCTGCGGCTGGCTCTTGTTGCCGTGGATGGCGTTGGCGGCGATGCCGGCCTGGCTGAGCTGCCGAACGATCCGATCGGCGCCGTGCTTGGTGCGGGAGAAGATCAGGACCCGGTCCATGTTGCCCTTCTCGCCGAAGCCGACGCGGAGCATGATGGTCAGCAGAGCCGGCTTCTCGGCCTGCTGGACGAAGGTGACATATTGATCGATCTTCTCGACGGTGGTCGCCGCCGGAGTGACAGCAACCTGCGCCGGGTCGGTCAGGAAGCGGTCGGCCAGCTCCTTGATCGCCTTCGGCATCGTCGCCGAGAAGAACAGGCTCTGCCGCTTCTCCGGGAGAAGCTTCACGATCTGCTTGAGCGCGTGAATGAAGCCGAGGTCGAGCATCTGGTCGGCTTCGTCGAGGACGAGGATTTCGACCCCGCGAAGCATCAGATAGCCCTGCTCGATGAGATCGATCAGCCTGCCCGGAGTCGCCACGAGGATGTCTACGCCGCGGCTGACGTCCTGCTTGTTCTTGCCGATCGACGTGCCGCCGAAGACGGTGGCGACGCTCATGTGGCTGAAATGCGCGTAGGCCCGAGCGCTCTCCGCGATCTGCGAGGCGAGCTCGCGGGTCGGGGCCAGCACCAGCATCCGGCAGGTGCGCGGCTGAGGCCGCTTGTTCGACGCCGCGAGCCGGTCGATCGACGGAAGCATGAATGCCGCCGTCTTGCCGGTTCCGGTCTGGGCGATGCCGAGCAGGTCGCGGCCCTTCAGGAGGGTCGGAATTGCCTGCGTCTGGATCGGAGTCGCCTGGGTATATTCCTTCAGAGCGAGCGCCTGGAGGAGGGGCTGCGAAAGCCCGAGATTTTCAAAGGACATGTATAGACTCACTAATGAGCGGCGCTCCACGCAGCCCAAATGGCGCGCGGAAACGCAGCGGGTTCTGGGCACCCGCAAAAGTACTACTTTTGCGGGAACCCCTCTGCTGACCCGCGTGAAAAGGGAAAGCCTTGGTAGCAACGAAGCGGAGCCGGGGCGCACTGGGTCCCCGCGAAAATATCATTTTCGTGGGATGTCCCGCGCCTGTTCACGCTGCATGGCGCTTCGCTAAGGGGCATGTAGGAGCCGGCGGTTAAGAAAGCAACCTCGCTTGCTTCAGGACCGGCTGCCGGGGCCGCCGCAGGAGTCGCCGGGCAGCGTCTTGGCGGCCACCAGGCGGAAGTTCGGGGCGGAGCCTTCCAGGGTGAACAGGCGGGTGAAGGCATCGGTGCCGAGACAGAGTTCGCGGCGCGCGCCGGTGCGTTTGAGCTTCCAGGCCGTCAGCATACCGTAATAGGCGCCGTCCGCGTCCTCCGCGCGGTGCTTCAGGGCGAGCGCCCTGAGGTCGCGCGCTGCGGCGGGCGCGGCGAGCGAGGGCGGCGGGACGGCCTTGAGCGCGAGGCCCAGCAGGCGGTCGATGAAGTCGAGCTCGGGCACCAGGCTTCTCGGCGCTTCCGAGCGAACGCCGTTCGCGTCGATCCCGAACCGCCATTCCATTTGCCTTTCCTCGCACGCTCCGCAGCCGAAGAAATGGTCGAACGACGCCTTGCCGCGAAGCCTGATCGCGCCGCCGTCGACGGCGATCACCGGCGCCCGCTGCTCGATCGTATAGGCAAAGCGCTGGACGACCAGGGGCTCGGCCGCGGTGCCGTTCCAGCTCCAGAGGCTGAACTGTCCGCCCACCGTGGAGCCGGCGAAGGAGGCATAGGTCGCCAGGATCCAGAAGCGCGGCCTGCCCTGCGCATCGGCCGGGAGGACGCCCAGATCGTCCACCTGAAGCGGGCCGCAGGTCCCTTTCCCCCGCTCGCAGTTCGAAGCGGCCTTGTCCGCGTGCCAGGCTTCCAGCGGGGCCGTATGACCGGCGGCGACCGCGCCCGCCCGGTCGATCGACCAGGCTGGGGCGAGGCCGCCACGGACCGGCGCGAGGACGAAGACGGTGCCAAAGCCGCGGCCGCCGCCGACCAGCCAGCGGCCCCCGCCGAGCGGCAGCGCCTTCATGGCCAGCCCGTCGCCGAGCTTGGCGGATGCCGCCGCCAGCCGCGCCGGATCGGCGGGGCGTCGCGACAGCTCGGCAGCGGACCAGAGCCGAAGCGCCTGCCACAAATCGTCCAGCAGCCGCGGCGACTGCGGCTCGTCGTCCAGCGAGACGCCGTCGGAGTGGCGTGCCACGGCCGCCGCGGCTTCGGCGACGCTGCCGGCCGGAGGGCTCGCCGGAGCGGCGGCGGCGCAGCTTAGGAGCATTGCGCCGAAAGCGGCGAAAGCGGCGGGACTCGATCGTTTCACTCGCGCAGGATAGCGGCTCGCGCGGCCCGCGCCAGCCGCGAGGAGCCGGCCCAAGGCGAGAGGCGCTATCCGCACTGGGCCCGGTCGAGGAGCTTCTGATCGGCGAGAACGAGGGCGACCATCGCCTCCACCACAGGGGCACCCCTGATCCCGACGCAGGGATCGTGGCGTCCCCTCACCCCCAGCGCCGAGATGGACGAGGTCGGCTTGAACGCGGCGCGCATCACGATCGGCCCGCCGGTGGAAATGCCACCGGTGATGCCGCCGGCAAGCGCCGGATCGGCATTGTCCTCGCCGCGCAGGCGCGCCGCCGCGAAGCCGGCGCCGATCTCCACCGCCTTGACCGCGTTGATCGACATCAGCGCCGCAGCGAGATCCGAGTCGAGCTTCGCATAGACGGGGGCACCCCAGCCGGCGGGGACGCCGTCGGCGACGGCCTCGATCACCGCGCCGAGCGAGCTGCCGGCGGAGCGCGCGGAGTCGAGCAGCGCCTCCCACCCCGCCTGGTCGGTCGAGCCGCCGATCTCCGCGACCCGCGCCGCAATCCGCACCTCCGGGACGACCAGCCGCGCGACCGCTCCGGCCGCCACCCGCGCCGCGGTCTCGCGGGCCGAGGCGCGGCCGCCGCCGCGCGGGTCGCGGAAGCCGTATTTGGCGTCGTAGGCGGCGTCGGCGTGGCCGGCGCGCGGCGGAAGGCCCGCATAATCCTTCGAGCGGGCGTCGACATTGTCGATGACGAGGCTGATCGGAGTGCCCGTGGTGCGGCCTTCGAACACGCCGGAGAGTATCCGGACCCGGTCCGGCTCCTGCCGGGGCGAGGTGTTGCGCGACAGGCCTGGGCGGCGCGCGTCGAGCCACGGCTGGATGTCGCCCTCGCTTAGCGCCAGTCCCGGGGGGCAGCCGTCGACCACCACACCGATCGCCGGGCCGTGGCTCTCGCCCCAGGTGGTGAAGCGGAAGACCCGGCCGAACGTGTTGAAGCTCATCGAGAGCCCCTTTACGTCGTCGCGATGTCGGGAGCGTCCTCCGCCTTCATCCCGACCACGTTGTAGCCGGCGTCGACGTGGTGGATCTCGCCGGTGACGCCCGAAGCGAGGTCGGAGAGGAGATAGAGGCCCGCGCCTCCAACGTCCTCGATCGTCACGTTTCGCCGCAGCGGGGAATTATATTCGTTCCACTTGAGAATATAGCGGAAGTCGCCGATCCCGCTCGCCGCCAGCGTCTTGATCGGCCCCGCCGAAATCGCGTTGACCCGGATGTTCTCGGGGCCGAGGTCCATCGCCAGATATTTGACGCTCGTCTCGAGCGCCGCCTTGGCGATCCCCATCACGTTGTAGTGCGGGATCACCTTCTCGGCGCCGTAATACGTAAGGGTGACGAGGCTTCCGCCGTTCGGCATCATCTCCCGCGCGCGGCGCGCCACCGCGGTGAAGCTGTAGGCCGAGATGTTCATCGACATCAGGAAGTTCTCGAGGCTGGTGTCGACATATTTGCCGCGCAGCTCGTTCTTGTCGGAGAAGCCGATGGCGTGGACGACGAAGTCGATCGTCTCCCAGCGACCCTTCAGCGTCTCGAACAGGCGGTCGAGGTCGGCCATGTCGGCGACGTCGCACTCGATCAGGAAGTCCGAGCCGACCTCCTGCGCGAGCGGCCCGACCCGCTTCTTCAGCGCCTCGCCCTGGTAGGAGAAAGCGAGCTCGGCACCGGCCTCCGCCAGTCGCTTCGAAATTCCCCACGCCAGCGACTTGTCGTTGGCGAGACCCATGATCAGGCCGCGTTTCCCCGCCATCAAACCGGTCATGTCGGTTCCCCTTCAGGCTCCCCTTGCGCCGCCGCCAGCGCCTCGTCGACCGCCACTTCCTGCTCCGCTTCCTTCGCGGTCGGCTCCGGCGGCTCCGCCATCGCGGCGTTCAGCTGTGCGCCGATAACCACGCCGAGCCCGATCACGAAGAAGAAAATGAGGGCGATGATGACGCCCGCGAGGCTGCCGTAGGTGAGGTCGTAGCTGCCGAGGCTTGAGAGGACGACCGGAAGCAGCGCCGTCGTCGCCAGCCACCAGAGGGTGACGAACAGCGCGCCTGGCCATTTGCGGCAGGCCATCTTGCGATAACGCCGCGGCGTCAGCGAGACGAAGATGAGGTAGATGGAGCCGAAGAGGATCAGGCCGGGCACGATCCGGAACAGGGCGAGCAGGCCGAGCACGTCGTCGGCATAAGGCAAAGCGCTCCGGATGAACTGCTCGACCGAGGAGATCAGGATCGAGGCGCTGAACGACAGCAGCATCATGAAGACCGACGCGATGATCAGCCCGATCGATCCCAGCCTGTACTCCCAGAAGGGCGCTCCGGAGGTGACTCCGTAGGCGCGGCGGAGGATGTCGCGGATCGTCTCGATGAAGCTGCCGGTGGTCCACAGCCCGACCAGCGCGCCGAGCCACAGCAGGTTTCCCGAGCGCGCGGTAAGCACGTCGCTGATTGGTTTCCTTAGCACGTCGGCGACGTTCGGGGGCATGGTGTGGAGCAAGGCGCTTACCGCCTGCAGGCCGCCCTCGCTCTGGCCGAACAGCCGGGCTGCGGCGGCGGCGACGATGACGAAGGGGAAGACCGTCATCAGGGCGAGGTAGGCGAGGTTGCCGGCGTGGATGAAGCCGTCGGTATAGACGCCGATGGCGACCCGCTTGACGACTTCGAACGGATACTGCCCCGGCCGCATGCCGCGGCGGATCTTGCCGAAGCGGGCCTTCGTCCGGGCGAGCCGCTTGCGCCGGGCCTCGGGGGATTCGGGAGAGATAGCGGGTTGCACGGGCTCCTAGACGCCCAAGGTGGCCCTTGGGTTGCCTCGGCCCTTGCGGCTCCAGCCCTCCACAAAAGTCTGCAGCTCAAGATCGTCCGTCGGCACGTCGATCATCAACGTGACCAGCTGGTCTCCGCGCTGGCCGTCCTTGCCGGTGAAACCCTTGCCCTTGAGGCGGAGCGTCTTTCCGGAAGTGGAGCCTTTCGGAACGCCGACCATCACCGGCCCGTCCACGGTCGGAACCTTCACCCTCGCCCCGAGCAGCGCCTCGTCGAGCGATACCGGCAGGTCGAGGCGGATATGGTCGCCGTCGCGGGTGAAGAAGCGGTGCGGAACTATCGAGATGGTGACGATGGCGTCGCCGTCGCCGCCGGGGCCCGGCTGCCCTTGCCCGGCGAGACGAATCTTCGTCCCCTCCTCCACCCCCTTCGGAAGCTTGATCGAAACCGTCTTGCCGCCCTGGAGAGTCACCCTTTGCTCGCGCAGCGCCGCCGCGTCCTCGAACGGCACCGGCAGGCGGTAGGGGATGTCGGCGCCCTTCTGCGGCGGCGCCCGGCGCGTGCCGCCCCCGCCGAAGCCCCCGAACGGTCCGCCGCCGCGCCGCTGCTGCTGGGCGCCGCCGAACAGGCCTTCGAAGATGTCGGAGAGGTCGACTTCCTCCGCGCCGCCACCGCCGAAGCCCGCGCCAGGCGGCGGACGGAAGCCGCCGCCCGGCCCCGGGCGCCCGGCGCCGCCGCCGGGTCCGCCGGCTCCGAAGCCGAAGGGCGCCTTCGGATTGCCGTCTTCGTCTATCTCGCCACGGTCGTAGCGGGCGCGCTTGTCCTTGTCGGTGAGGATGTCATAGGCCTGTGTCACCTTCGAGAACCGCTCCGAAGCCTTGGGATTGTTCTTGTTGCGGTCGGGGTGCAGCTCCTTGGCGAGCTTTCGATAGGCCTTCTTGATGTCGGCCTCGCCCGCGTCGCGCTTCACGCCCAGCTGTGAATAAAGATCGGCCATGGCGCTTCGTTCTCTACCCCATCCCAAAAGTCCACTGTTGCCGCAGGGCAACGCTGTATCAGATGGGTAACGCACCGACCCCGCGCAAGCCTTCCCCCGCCCCGGCCGTCCGCGGCGCACTTCCAGCCGGAGATTCCGGCCTTCGGCGGGATGACGGGGATGGCTTGTGCGGCGCCGTCCCTGGCTGCAAAGGGCGGCGATGGCGGACGATCCCCACGCATTGTTCGAGCGATGGCTGGCCGAGGCGCGGCTCTCCGAGCCCAACGATCCGACGGCGATGGCGCTCGCCACCGCCGACTCGCGGGGCCGACCGTCGGTGCGGATGGTGCTGATGAAGGGGCACGACGCGCGCGGCTTCGTCTTCTACACCAACCTCGATAGCCGCAAGGGCACCGAGCTGGACTCCAACCGCCAGGCCGCCCTGCTCTTCCACTGGAAGTCGCTTCGCCGCCAGGTGCGGGTGGAAGGGGCGGTCGACCCGGTGGCGGGCGAAGAGGCGGACGCCTATTTCGCAACCCGCTCGCGCGACAGCCAGCTCGGCGCCTGGGCCTCCGATCAGTCCCGCCCGCTCGACTCCCGCGCCACGTTCGAAGCGCGCTTCGAGGCAATGCGCGCCCGGTTCGAGGACGGCGAAGTTCCCCGCCCGCCGCGGTGGTCCGGCTGGCGGGTAACGCCGGAGCGGATCGAGTTCTGGAGCGACCGCGCCCATCGCCTGCACGAGCGCCGACTGTTCACGCAGGGCCCGACCGGCTGGAGCGAGGGCCTGCTTTACCCGTGAGCGGCAGCCATTCCCACGACGCCCACCGCGCCCACGGCGAGCTTACCGCTCGTGCCGCCATGCTCAGCGTCGCGACTGCGGCCTTCCTCCTGTTCCTCAAGGCCTACGCCGCCTGGATCACCGGCTCCGTGGCGATGCTCGGCTCGCTCGCCGACACCGGGCTCGACCTGCTGGCTTCGCTGATCACGCTTTATGGCGTGCGCGTCGCGGCGATACCGGCAGACCGCGACCATCGCTTCGGCCACGGCAAGGCGGAAGCGATCGCCGCGCTGTTCCAGGTCGGCATCATCGCCTTTTCCGCCGCCGGGATCGGCTGGCGCGCGGGCGACCGGTTGCTCCATGGCGGCGCCACCGCGAAGGCGGAATATGGCATCGCCGTCTCGCTGGTCGCGATCGCCGCGACGTTCGCGCTGCTCTGGTACCAGCGCCGCGTGATCGCGCGGACCGGGTCGGTCGCGATCGAGACCGACCATGTCCACTATCAAAGCGACCTGCTCCTCAATGTATCGGTCATCGTCGCCCTTGCCCTCGACCAGTATCTAGGCTTCGCGGGCGCCGACCCCTTGCTCGGGCTGGCAATCGCCCTGTGGCTCGGATGGGGCGCCTGGAAGGCATCGAGCCGGGCCATCGACCAGCTGATGGA
>Ga0307279_10000007_pt1 | contig 22770 bp, 20 predicted proteins | sample ER_DNA_118_FD_194484 | JGI IMG/M metagenome (GOLD analysis project Ga0307279, IMG submission 194484) | Bulk soil microbial communities from the East River watershed near Crested Butte, Colorado, United States - ER_DNA_118 | ecosystem: Environmental > Terrestrial > Soil > Floodplain | place...
CGTGACCACGTTGCCGAGGCTCTTCGACATCTTGTCGCTCCCCGCCATGGAGAGGAAGCCGTTGTGAAGCCAGTAGCGGGCGAGCGGCGCGCCGGCGTGCGCGCAGCGGCTCTGGGCCAGCTCGTTCTCATGATGGGGGAAGATGAGGTCGAGCCCGCCGCCGTGGATGTCGATCGTCCGCCCGAGGTGCCGCTCGATCATCGCCGAGCATTCGATGTGCCAGCCCGGCCGGCCGCGCCCCCACGGGCTGTCCCAGCCGATCATGTCCGGCGTCGACGGCTTCCAAAGCACGAAGTCCGCCGGGTCCTTCTTGTAGGAGGCGATCTCGACCCGAGCGCCGGCGACCATCGCGTCCCGGTCGCGCCGACCGAGCGCGCCGTAGTCCGGGTCGGCCGGAACGTGGAAGAGAACATGGCCGTCCGCCTCGTAGGCGTGACCCGTCTCGATCAGCCGGGCGATCATCGCGACCATCTCGCCGACCGTCTCGGTCGCCTTTGGGGCGACGTCCGGCGGGCGCACGCCGAGCGCGCCCATGTCGGCGAGGTAGAAATCCTCGAAGCGGCGGGTGACGACCGCCGGGTCGACGCCCTCCGCCCGGGCGGCGTCGATGATCTTGTCGTCGACGTCGGTCACGTTGCGGGCATAGGTCACCGCCGCCCCGCCGTAGACGTGGCGCAGCAGCCGCGAGAGGAGGTCGAAGACCACCGCCGGCCGGGCGTTGCCGATATGGGCGCGGCTGTAGACCGTGGGCCCGCAGACGTACATCGTCACCCGAGCCGGGTCCGCCGGCTCGAACGGCCGCTTCTCCCGGGCCATCGTATCGTGGAGCCGGATCCGGGTCATGCCGAGTTCGCCGGGGCGGCGGCATTCGCCGGCTGGCGGTAGACCGGGTCCTTCGGAGCGCCGCGCCGCCACTCGACGAAATCGACGATCGCCCGCCCGCTCGCATAGAGCAGGGGATAGGTGCGCGAATTCGCCATCCACTCCGGCCGCTGCGCCTCCCGTCCGTAGATCGTGTCGTAGACGAGGTTGGCCGCGAGATAGAGCAAGGTCGCACCGATCAGGCCCTTCACCGCGCCGAATCCGGCGCCGAGGAACCGGTCGACCGGGCCGATGACCGACCGTCTGACCCCGCCGCCGACCCGCCGCGCGACCAGCTTGCCGATCAGGAAGACGATTCCGAAGACCAGCGCGAAGGCGAGCACCGCCGCTCCGGAGCGGGTTCCGACGAAGCCCTCGAGCGCCGCCGTGGCCGGCGTGTGGAACAGTTTCAGGAAGACGATCGCGACGATCCAGGCGGCGAGGCTGAGCACCTCGCCGACGAACCCCTTGAACCAGCCGGTGACGAGGCCGCCGCCGACGAGAAGAAGGACGATGATGTCGAGCGCGGTCATGGTCGTGGGTGCTAACGAAGGATGGCGTGGAGGGGAAGCGTCGACAACTCCTCCCCGGAACGGGGAGGCGCTAGCGCCCCAGCACGTGGTCGACGAGGTCGCGGAGGGTGCGGAAGCCGGTCAGCGACAGCCCCGCTCCCTCCCCCTTCAACGATGCCGGCACAAGCGCGCGCTCGAAGCCGAGCTTGGCCGCTTCCTTCAGCCGGAGCGCGCCGTGCGCCACCGGGCGTAACTCGCCCGACAAAGCCACTTCCCCGAACGCCACCGCGTCCGCCGCCACGGGCCGCTCGGACAGAGCGGAGACCAGCGCCGCGGCCACCGCCATGTCCGCGGCCGGATCGCTCAGCCGGTAGCCGCCGGCGACGTTCAGATAGACTTCCGCCGTCGAGAAGCTCAGCCCGCAGCGGGCCTCCAGAACCGCAAGGATCATCGCCAGCCGGCCCGAATCCCAGCCCACCACCGCCCGGCGCGGAGTTGCGCCGCTGGCGAGGCGGACGGTCAGCGCCTGGATCTCGACCAGCACGGGGCGAGTCCCCTCGAGCGCGGGGAAGACCACCGCGCCCGCCACCGCCTCGCCGCGGTGGGTGAGGAAAAGCGCCGAGGGATTGCCGACCTCGTCCAGGCCCCCTTCGCCCATCGCGAACACGCCGATCTCGTCGGTGCCGCCGAAGCGGTTCTTGGCGGCGCGCAGGATCCGGTACTGGTGGCTGCGCTCGCCTTCGAACGAAAGCACCGTGTCGACCATATGTTCGAGGACGCGCGGCCCGGCGATGGCGCCGTCCTTGGTGACGTGGCCGACGAGGACCAGGGCGCAGCCGCTCTCCTTGGCGTAGCGAATGAGCTCGCCCGCCGACGCCCGGACCTGGCTGACCGTTCCCGGAGCGCCTCCGATCAGGTCGGAATGCATGGTCTGGATCGAATCGATGACGAGCAGGGCGGGTGCGCTCCCCTCCCCCATCGTCGTCAGGATGTCGCGGACCGAGGTGGCGGCGGCGAGCTTCACCGGCGCCGCGCCGAGCCCCAGCCGACGCGCGCGCAGCCGCACCTGATCGGTCGCCTCCTCGCCGGAGATATAAGCGACGGCGCCGCCGCCCTTGGCGATCCGGGCGGCCGCCTGGAGGAGGAGGGTCGACTTGCCGATGCCGGGGTCCCCGCCGATCAGGGTCGCCGAGCCGGCGACGAGGCCGCCGCCGAGCGCCCGGTCGAACTCGGCGATCCCGGTCGACATCCGGTCTGGAAGCGGCACCTCCCGGTCGAGCCCCACCAGCTCGAACGGACGGCCGCCGCCGCGCAGGTTGTGGCGCGCCGCGAAAGGCGTGACGACCGCCCCGGAATCCTCGACCAGGGTGTTCCATTCGGAGCAGTCGGCGCACTGGCCCTGCCAGCGCGACGCGACTGAGCCGCAGCTCTGGCAGACGTAGCGCGTTCTTGGTTTGGCCATGGCCGGGAGGTAGCGCGAAAACCCCGTGGTTGGAAGGGGAACAAGGATTGGCACACGGCATTCAACGGTCGCCGGCTGTAGCGGGAGAGTAAGCTTGTTCATCCAGATTCACGCGGACAACCAGATTCCGGGCGACTCCGATCGCGACAGCCGGCTCGAGGAGCAGATCCGCCAGCGCCTCGCCCGCTTCGAGGGCCGGATCACCGACGTCGAGGTGCACGTTTCCGACGTGAACGGGCCGAGGGGCGGCAACGCCGAGCTGCGCTGCACGATCGAGGCGCGGGTGAACGGCATCCCGCCGGTTGCCGCGGTCGACCAGGGCAACGACGTCGAGCGGGCGGTGATCGGAGCGGCCAAGAAGGTGGTTCGCGCGCTCGACCACCAACTGGGCAGGCTGTCCGACCGGCGATGAATGGGGCGGTGACTTTCCCCCGCGGCGGCGGCTAAGGACGCAGCAACGTGATGAAAGTAACTGTCCCCACCCAATGATCCGCGTCGCCAGCTACAATATGAGGAAGGCGATCGGCACCGACCGGCGGAGGAGGCCCGAGCGCACGCTGGAAGTGCTGTGCGAGCTGGACGCGGACGTCATCGCCCTTCAGGAAGCCGACCGCCGCTTCGGAGCCCGCGCGAGCGCGATCCCGCTCCACATGATCGAGGAGCATAGCGGCTACAAGCCGGTCCCGCTCGGAACCCGCGACGGAAGCCTCGGCTGGCACGGCAACGCCCTGCTGGTGAAGAAGGAGGTCGAGATCGTCCACAAGGAGCTCGTCCACCTCCCGTCGCTCGAGCCGCGCGGGGCGGTGATGGCGGACCTTCGGCTGGGCGGCGAGTCGCTGCGGGTGGTGGGGATGCATCTCGACCTCTCCGGCCTGTGGCGCCGGCGGCAGGCGAACGCCATCCTCCACCATATCGGAAGCCGCGACTGCGCGATGCCGGCGGTGTTGATGGGCGATCTCAACGAGTGGAGCGCCCGCGGCGGGTGCCTGCGCGACTTCGGCCTTCACCTAAGCTTCGCCCAATGCGGTCGCAGCTTCCACACCCGGCGCCCGGTGGTGCAGCTCGACCGGATCATGGTGACGCCGGAACTGGCGGTCGTCGAGTGCGGCGTCCACCAGAGCGCGGCGGCGCGCAAGGCAAGCGACCATTTCCCGGTTTGGGCGGTGCTGGAAAAGTAGCACGTCGTCCCGGCGCCGGATCAGCCCCCCGCGTCGACGCTGCTGTTCCCCGCCGCCGGCTCCGGCTCGGCGGCCGGAGCCTCAGCCTTCTTCTCGAGCTCCAGCCAGTCGCGCGGCTCGAGCCGGTAGATCATGTCCATCACTTCGAATTCCAGGCCGCCGGCCTGGTTGCTGGAGCCGTTCCACAAGGCGACCACTCCGCTCTTCAGGACGGGATCGAACATGATCAGCGAGCGGTAGCCCTTCACGCCGCCTCGGTGGGCGATGAGGCGATGGCCCGCATAATCGTAGATCCGCCAGCCCAGCCCGTAGCTGGCGGCGTGAAGCCGCTCGCGGAACTTGCGCATCCGGCCGAGCTCGCTGGGAGTGCGGACGAGCGCGGTCTGGACCGCCTCGAGCGCCCGCGGCGGAAGCACCTTGGGCGACAATCCCATCTGCGCCTGCATCCAGATCGCGAGATCCTTGATCGAGCTGTTGACGCCGCCGGCCGCGGGCACCCGGTAATAGGCCTCGCTGACCTCAACCGGCTTCGACTTGCGGCTTCCGGCGTAGGGCCGCGCCCAGCTCGGGGCGGTGACCAGCGCGGTCCGGTTCATCGAGGCGGACCGCATCCCGAGCCGTGCGAAGAGCCGCTCCGTCACCGCCTGCTCGTAGCTTTTCCCGGTCACCTTCTCGACGATCTCGGAGGCCGTGTCGTAAGCCACGTTCTGATAGGCCCAGCAGGTGCCCGGCGAACAGGCGGCGCCGACCTGCGCGAGCGCGCCGCGCAGGATGTGCGGGTCGACCCCGTCCTCCAGCTTCGGGTCGTTGGCGTGGCCGGGAAGCCCGAGGCGATGCGAGAGCAGGTCGGCGACGGTGGCGCGATATTCGTCCCCGGCCGGCAGCCGAAGAGTCGTCTGATACCTTGCGATCGGATCCGAAAGCGACACCTTGCCCTCGGCGGCGAGGGTCGCGACCATGTCGGCGGCGACCCCTTTCGAGACCGACGCCCAGCGGAAGAGCGTGTTGGCAGTCACCGGATCGCCGCTCCCCGCGACGGTCTCGCCATAGCCCTTGAGGAAGCGGATCTGGCCGCCCTCGACGACTCCGACGGCGAGGCCGATCATGCTCTGGCTCTGCATCAGAGCCTGGAGACGCCGGTCGAGCCGACCGTAATCGACGACGCTGTCCTTCGCCTGCTGCCGCTCCGCGATCCTCGAAAGCTCGGCTTCGCTGATTCCAACCTTCGGCTGGTCGGCGGTTCCGCTGACGCTGACGTGGGTCGCGCCCCACAATATGAAGAGCAGGAGCACGGCCAGGCCGGCCGCGTAAACGAGCTTCCTTGTCAGCGAATGACTCCCCGCCCCCGCGTTTGCGAAAAGGGCCGGCGCGAACGCCGGCCCGGATTCGATTTCCTGCTTACCAAATCCTGATCCGCTGTTCAGGGGGCAGGTACAGCTTTCCGTCGCGAACGTTGAACGCCTTGTACCAGGCGTCGAAGTTGCGGACGACGTTAGGGCGAAGCTGACCCGGCGTGTGCGGGTCGGTGGTGAGCTGCTGCTGGAGCGCCGCCTCGCGGGTCTTCTGGCGCCAGACCTGGCCGAAACCGAGGAAGAAGCGCTGGTCCCCGGTATAGCCGTCGATCACCCGGTCGGGCCTGCCGTGGAGCGACATCTTGTAGGCGTCGTAGGCGATGGCCAGGCCGGCGAGGTCGGCCATGTTCTCGCCGAGCGTCAGCTCGCCGTTGACGTGGCTGCCCGGGAGCGGCTCGTAGCCGCCATATTGCTTCACGACGTTCGCCGTCATCGCCTCGAAGCGCTTGACGTCCTGCGGAGTCCACCAGTCCTTGAGGTTGCCGCGCGGATCGAACTTGCGCCCCTGGTCGTCGAAATGATGGCTGATCTCGTGGCCGATCACGGCGCCGATCGCGCCGTAATTGACCGCCGGATCGGCGTTCGGATCGAAGAAGGGGGGCTGAAGGATCGCGGCCGGGAAGACGACCTCGTTCATCAGCGGGTTGGCATAGGCGTTCACCGTCTGCGGCGACATGCCCCACTCGCTTCGGTCGACCGGCTTGCCGATCTTGGCGAGCTGCCGGTTATACTCGAAGGCCTGGGCGCGAAGGGCGTTGCCGAGCGCGTCGCCCGGAACGATCTGGAGCGCGCTGTAGTCGCGCCACCTGTCCGGATAGCCGATCTTGGGGGTGAAGGCGGCAAGCTTGGCGCGCGCCTTGACCTTGGTCTCGGGAGACATCCATTCGAGCGCGGCGAGGTGGCGGTCCATCGACGCGATCAGGTTGCGCACAAGCTCGTCGGCCTTGGCCTTGGCGTCCGCCGGGAAGTAACGCGACACGTAGAGCTGGCCGACGGCCTCGCCCATCGAATCGCCGACCAGGTCGACTCCGCGCTTCCAGCGGTCCTTGAGCTCCGGCGTGCCCGACAGCACCTTGCCCTTGAAGGCGAAGTTCTCGTCGACGAACGCCTTAGGCAGCATTTCCGCCGCCCCGGAGAGGGTGCGGAAGGTGAGATAGTCGCGCCAGGTCTCGATCGGCTCCGACTGGACGAGCTTGGCTGCGCCGGCGAGGGCGCTCGGGTTGGCGACGATCACCTGCGGCTGGCCGGCGAGCCCCGCCGCCTGAAGGAATACCGGGAAGTCGAATCCGGGCATCGACTGCGCCATCTGCGCCGCGTTCATCGGATTGTAGAGCTTGTCGAACTGCCGCCGCTGGACTCGGGTCCAGTGAGCCTCGGCGATCTTCTTCTCGAGATCGTAGATCCGCTGAGCCCGGCCTTCCGGATCGGAGAGGCCGGCGAGGCGAAGCATGTTGCCGATGTGCTGGACGTATTTGGCGCGGACCTCGGCGAACTTCGGCTTGCTCTCGTCGAGATAATAGTCGCGGTCGGGAAGGCCGATCCCGCCCTGCCCGAGGTACACGGAATAGAGGCTGTTGTCCTTGAGATCCTGCTCGACCCCGGCGCTGAACGGAGTCCCGATTCCGAGCCGGTTCGCCTCGCCGAAGAAGCGGGCGAGGTCGGTTGGGTTCTGGATGGCGTTGATCTTGGCGAAATAGGGCTGGAGCGGCGTAAGGCCCTTCGCCTCGATCGCGGCCTCGTTCATGAAGGAGGCATAGAGATCGCCCACCTTCTGCGCGTTGCTGCCCGGCGCCGCCTTGGTGCGCGCCGCGGCTTCGATGATCTCGCGGGTGCGCTCGTCGGAAAGGTCGCGCAATTTGCCGAACCCGCCCCAGCTCGACTTGTCGGCGGGAATGACGGTGTTCCGGTCCCACGTGCCGTTGACGTAATCGTAGAAGCTGTCGCCGGGATTGACGTTCTTGTCCATGCCGGCGAGGTCGACGCCCCAGCTGCCGAGCTGCGGCCTGGCATGGCCGGCATGCGCGCCCGCAGTCGACGCCGTCCGCTTGGCGGCGGGCCTGGCCGCCGGAGCGGCGAACGAAGCCGACGCCACAAGCGCCGCCGAAGCCGCGCCGCAAAGCACTATCTTCTTGATCATGTTGGCAAATTCCCACCGGTAGAGTGACGCGCGACGCAATACAGCGGGCGAAGCCGGTTGGGAAGTGGGGAGGTGGCGGCTAGATCGCGCGCAGAACCTCGAGCTTTACGCGGGCCCGGCCCGAGCCGACCATGTTGATTTCCCGGGCGGCGCCGAGCGACACGTCGATCAGCCGGCTGCGGACGAAGGGACCGCGGTCGTTGACCCGGACGATCACGCTGCGGCCATTGGCGAGGTTGGTGACCCGAAGCTTGGTGCCGAGCGGAAGCGTGCGGTGGGCGGCGGTGAACCCTTCGGCGTTGAACCGTTCGCCGCTGGCGGTGCGGTTGCCCTGCAACTCGCGGCCGTAGTAGCTCGCCTCGCCCTGGCCGGCGGCCTCGAACGCCTGCTCGACCGCTTCCACCTTCTGCGACATCGCCGCGGAGTCCTGCTCCGGAAGCGATGCAACGACTTCCTGGAGCATCTCGAGACGCGGGCTGACCGGCCCTTCTCCGGCCACGGCGTGCGTCGGCGCGGAGCTCAGCAGCGCGGCGACTGCAAGCGCGACGGCGCGCGGCATGCCCTGACGGCGCAGGCGAGTGATGGTCATGTTCGAAGCCCCTCAGCGTTCGTATCGAGGTTGGGGCTAGCCCGCGATTCTTGACGAGTCCCGTTCGTTACGGCGACGCGTTCGAGTCGCGGGACGAGTCGAACCGCGCGCATGGAACTCGCGGAGCGGTTCCTCGCCGGCTCGACAAGCCCATGACGGCCTGCCACGCTTGCAGGCGATGCGCGAGAAAGAGCTTCGGCTGGCCCTCATCTGCTATGGCGGGATCAGCCTCGCCGTCTACATGCACGGCATCACCAAGGAAGTCTGGCACCTCGCCCGAGCGAGCCGGGCCCACCATTCCGCGGAGCCGGAAAGCGACGGCACCCAAAGCGTTTACCGCGAGCTCCTCGAAACCCTGGAAAGCGAGTGCGGAGTCGAGCTTCGCGTACTCGTCGACATCCTCACCGGCGCGAGCGCGGGCGGAATCAATGCGATCTTCCTCGCCGAAGCGATCGCCGCCGGCCGGTCTCTCGACCCGCTCACCGACCTTTGGCTCGAGACCGCCGACGTTGACCGGCTGCTCGATCCCGAGGTCAGCGCCGTCTCGCGAGTCGCCAAGGCGGCCGCCGTTCCTTTCGCCTGGGCGCTGTCGAAGAAGCGGGGCGGAACCGTCGACATGACGGTGGAGGCGGGCCACCGCGGAGAGGTGCGCGCCAAGCTCGCGAATTTCGTCCGCGCGCGGTGGTTCGCGCCGCCGTTCAGCGGCCCCGTCTTCACCGGCCTGCTGCTCGACGCCTTCGACGCCATGGCAGCCGGCGAACCGGGCGCGCCGCTTCTGCCGGACTACCAGCCGCTCGACCTGTTCGTCACCGTCACCGACTTCCACGGCCATCCCGAGCGCCTCCGCCTCCATTCGCCGGAGGAAGCGACGGAGCGGGAACACCGCTTGACCCTTTCCTTCCGCAAGGAGTCCGGGGCGCGATGCGGCCTGGCCGACGCGGCCGAGCTCGTCTTCGCGGCGCGCGCCACGGCCAGTTTCCCGGGCGCCTTCCCGCCGTTCCGGATCGGCGAGCTCGACGCCGCGCTCGAATCCCGCGGCCGCGTCTGGCCCGGGCGCGACTCGTTCGTCCGCCGCGCCCTTCCGCGCCACGCCTCGGCCGGAGCCGCCGAGGCGGCCGTCATGATCGACGGATCCGTGCTGGCCAATGCCCCCTTCGGCCCGGCGATCCGGGCGCTGCGCAGCCGCCCCGCGCGGCGCGAGGTCGACCGGCGTTTCGTCTATATCGATCCGAAGCCCGGCGGCCGATCGGTGCGGCTCGCCGACACCGCCGCGAGCCATCCCCCCGGCTTCTTCGCGACCATCTTCGGCGCTCTGTCCGACATACCGCGCGAGCAGCCGATCCGCGACAATCTGGAGGCGATAGATGGCCGTACCGCCCGGATCCGCCGGCTAAGCCGGATCGTCGAGGCGATGCGTCCCGAGGTCGAGGCCGCGATCGAGCGGACCTTCGGATCCACCCTGTTCCTGCTTCGACCGACCGCGAAACGGCTCGCGGCGTGGCGCGCCAAGGCCCAGGAGGTGGCGGCGCGCGAGGCGGGCTTCGCCTACGCCGCCTACGGCCAGCTCAAGCTTTCCGCCGTTGTCGAGGAGATCGCCGAAGCCCTTTCGGGCGGAGAAACGGCCGAGCGGGCGGAACACGAGCGGGTCCGCCAGTCGGTGTGGGAGGCGGTGCGGGCGCAGGGCCTCACCGACCCCGGGGCGATGGCGGCCGGGCGGGCGCGTGCCGACGTCGTGCTGTTCCTGCGCCGTTACGACCTGTCGTTCCGGATCCGTCGGCTTCGCTTTCTCGCCCGCCGAGTCGGTGCGCTGGAGGCGGAGTCCGAAGCGGCGAGGCAGGCGGTCCGCCCCGCCCGAGAGGCAGTATACGCGCTCCTCGCCCGCTATGAGGAGCGCCGCGAGCCCGAGGCCGCGCGGGTCCTCCCGCCCGATCCGGACATGGCCTTGGCGGGGCTGGCGGAGCGGCTGGCCCTGCGCGAAACCGACGAAGCCGCGGACGAACGCCTCACCCTGGTGCTGGCGGAGCTTCCCAAGCCCCAGCGACGGGCGATCATCCTCGCCTATCTCGGCTTTCCCTTCTACGACGTCGCCACCCTGCCTCTGCTCCAGGGCGAGGGGCTGGACGAATTCGATCCGATCAAGGTCGACCGCATTTCCCCCGACGACGCGACGGCGATCCGCTCCGGCGGCGCCGAGGCCACGCTGAAGGGCGTGCAGTTCAACAGCTTCGGCGCCTTCTTCAGCCGCGCCTATCGCGAGAACGACTATCTGTGGGGCCGCCTGCATGGCGCCGACCGGCTGATCGACATCGCCGCCTCCGCGCTCCCCGACGGCGCGCGCCTGCCGGCCGGACTCGTCGACCGGCTGAAGCGAGAGGCGTTCCGGGCGATATTGGCGGAGGAGAAGCCGCGTCTCACCGCCATTCCCGGGCTGTTCGAACAGCTCGCGGTGGAGGTCGGTTAGAGCTCCCCCTCTCCCCGTGGGGAAAGAGTTGGGGTGAGGAGGTTCGGAGCCCGAGCTTCTCGCCAGCCGCCGAGCCCCCTCTCCCTACCCTCTCCCACACGGGGAGAGGGTTTCTGTTCCGGGCGGTTGCGCCCGCTCCCCGCCCGCCATAAGCAAGGCGGAGGGAGGCCGAACATGCAGTTTCTGAAGACGCTGTTCTGGGTTGTGCTGACGGTGATCCTCGTCCTCTTCGCAAAGGCCAACTGGACCGCGGTGACCTTGCGCCTGTGGGGAGGGCTCGAGGCCGACGTCAAGCTCCCGGTGCTGATCCTGTTCGCCTTCCTGCTCGGTTTCCTGCCCACCTTCATCCTCCACCGCGCTCGGCTCTGGGCGCTCAAGCGGCGGCTGGAGCCGGCCGAGCGGACGGCCGTGCCGGCGCCGACCGGACCGGCCGCACCCATCGCCGTCAGCAACAGTCCCGAAAGCAGGGTCGCGACGGACAACCCCGCCTGGCCGGCGGCATGAGGAGCCCGGTCTTCGTCGCCCTCGACACCGTGGACATGGAGCGGGCCAGGGCGCTCGCCGGCCGGGTCCGCAAACATGTCGGCGGGCTCAAGCTCGGCCTCGAGTTCTTCTGCGCCAACGGCGCCGCAGGGATCCGGGAAATGTCGGCTTTGGGTCTCCCGATCTTCCTCGACCTCAAGCTCCACGACATACCCAACACGGTCGGCAAGGCGATCCAGGCGCTCCGCCCGCTCGAGCCGGCGATCCTCACCGTCCACGCCGGCGGCGGCCGCGCCATGCTCGAGGACGCCAAGGCGGCCGCGCCCGCGGCGACCAAGGTGGTTGCGGTCACCGTCCTCACCAGTCTCGACTCCGAGGATCTCGCCTCCACCGGCATCGGCGGCGATCCCGGCGCCCAGGTCGAGCGGCTCACCGCTCTCGCCCGGGAAGCCGGGCTCGACGGCGTGGTCTGCTCGGGCAATGAGGTGGCGGCGGCGAAGCGCCTCTGGCCGAACGGCTTCTTCGTGGTCCCGGGAGTAAGACCGGCCGGCGGACCGGCGGCGGACCAGAAGCGCGTCATGACGCCGCGCGCCGCGCTCGACGCGGGGGCCTCGATCCTGGTCGTCGGGCGGCCGATCACCGAAGCCAGCGACCCCGACGAGGCGGCCCGAGCCATCGAGGCGACGCTTTAGCCCCAAGCTGCGCCTCGTCCCGCAACTTGCCGGGACGCTCCTGCCGCCTTAGGTGGCGCGGCCAAGGAGACCCCCGATGAGCTGGCTCAACCGCGTCCGCAACTCAATCCCGTTCCTGCCGAAGCGCGAGACGGCGGAGACGCTCTGGCACAAGTGCCGCCAGTGCGGAGCGATGATCTTCACCCGGGAGTGGGAGGAGAATGGCTTCGTCTGCCCGCGCTGCGACCACCACGACCGGATCGGGCCGCGAGTCCGCTTCGAGCAGATTCTCGATCCCGGCTATTCGATGCTCGCTCCGCCGCAGGTGAAGGAGGACCCGCTGCGCTTTCGCGACTCCAAGCGCTACACCGACCGCCTGAAGGCGGCGCGCACCCAGACCGGCGAGACCGACGCGCTGCTCAACGCGCGCGGCACGATCGACGGGCGCCGGGCGGTGGTCGGAGTGCAGGACTTCGCCTTCATGGGCGGCTCGATGGGGATGGCGGTCGGCGCGGCCTTCGTCGACGGCGCCCGGGCCGCGATCGCCGACAATTGCCCCTACGTCATCTTCACGGCGGCCGGCGGCGCCCGGATGCAGGAGGGTATCCTGTCGCTGATGCAGATGCCGCGAACGACGGTGGCGATATCGGAGCTGAAGGAAGCCGGCCTTCCCTACATCGTAATCCTCACCGACCCGACGACCGGCGGGGTCACCGCTTCCTACGCGATGTTGGGCGACCTCCAGATCGCCGAGCCCGGCGCCCTGATCGGTTTCGCCGGCCAGCGCGTGATCGAATCGACGATCCGCGAGAAGCTCCCCGAAGGGTTTCAGCGGGCCGAATATCTCCTCGCCCACGGGATGATCGACATGGTCGTGCACCGCAAGGACCTCAAGGAGCGGCTCGCCCAGCTGATCGGCTATCTGCATCCCGACGAGAAGGCGGCGGCGTGACGAGAAGCCCCTCCCCTTCAGGGGAGGGGTTGGGGGTGGGGGCTGTGGAAGTCCCGAAGCTCCCAACAAGCCCCACCCCAACCCCTCCCCTGAAGGGGAGGGGCTAGATGGACCGCGCCGTCTCCGATCATCCCGCGGTCCAGCGCCAGCTCGACCGGCTCGCAACCCTTTCGCCCGGCGCCGACATCCTCGGACTCGAGCGGATCACCGCCTTGCTCGAGCGGCTCGACCACCCGGAGCGACGGCTGCCGCCCGTGTTCCACGTCGCCGGGACCAACGGCAAGGGCTCGACCTGCGCCTTCCTGCGCGCCGCGATCGAGGCCGCGGGGCTCAAGGCCCATGTCTACACCAGCCCACACCTGGTCCGCTTCAACGAGCGGATCCGGATCGCCGGAAGCCTGATCGAGGACGCGCTGCTCGCCGCGCTTCTGGCCGAGGTCCTCGACTGCGGCGAGGATATCGGCGCCAGCTTCTTCGAGGTGACGACGGCCGCCGCACTGCTTGCCTTCTCAAGGATCGCGGCAGACGCCTGCGTTGTCGAGGTCGGCCTCGGCGGCCGGCTCGACGCCACCAACGCGATCCCCGCCCCCGCCGTCTGCGGAATCGCCCAGCTTGGGCTCGACCACCAGCAGTTCCTCGGCGACCGGATCGAGGATGTGGCGGCGGAGAAAGCGGGGATCGCCAAGCGCGGCGTACCGCTGCTCACCCAGCATTATCCGGCAGGGCCGGCGAACCGCGTCGGAGAGGCGGCGGCGGCGGCCGGCGCGCTCTGGCTGCCGCGCGGCGGCCGCTGGGACGCCGCCGCCTACGGCAAGGAGCTTCACTATCGCGACGCGAAGGGCACGCTCGACCTCCCCCTCCCCCGCCTTCGCGGCGCCCACCAGGCGATGAACGCCGCGCTCGCGGTGGCGATGCTCCGCCACCAGTCCGCCGTCCCGGTGCCCGAAGCGGCGCTTCGGGCCGCCATGGGGTGGGCGGAATGGCCGGCCCGCCTGCAAAAGCTCGCCGACGGACCGCTTCACCGCCTGCTCCCGGCGGGCGCCGAGCTCTGGCTCGACGGCGGCCACAATCCCGCCGCGGCCCGAGCCGTCGCCGACTATTTCCGGGCCCACGTTCCGGCGGAGCGGCCCTTTCACCTCGTCTTCGGCCTGCTCGCCAACAAGGACGCCGCCGGAGTGCTCAAACCCTTCGCCAGCCGGACGACCAGCCTCCACGCGGTTCCGGTGCCGGGCCACCCCCATCACGCCCCGGCCGATCTCGTCGCGCTCGCGCGGGCGCAGGGCCTCAGCGCCGCCGCCGCCGAGGATCCGGAGGCGGCGCTTGGCTGGATCGGCCGGCACGCCAATCGCGGGCAGCCGCCGATCGTCCTGATCCTGGGCTCGCTCTACCTCGCCGGCGAAGTGCTGAGCGCCAACGGCCAGCCGCCCTCCTAGGCGCCTTCAAGCTCGCCGAGCGTCCGCGCCGCCAATCGTACAACTCGGAGTCGCGGCCGCGCTCGAACCGAGCCGGAGGGCTCAAGCCGTTCCAGCCAGGCCGATGAAGGGCATCAGCGCGCGGGAGCCGGCTCGCCCTCGGCGATCTCGGTCTCGTCGTCCTCGCTCTTGGGCTGGCGCGCCGTCTCGACGACGAAGCCCTTTCGCCACAGCAGCCAGAGCAGGAGCAGGCCGGGCAAAGCGACGAGCATGGTCATGATCCAGAAGCCGAACCAGCCGAGCTTCTCGGCGGCTATTCCCGCCGGCGAGGACAGCCAGGTCCGCCCCACCGCGGCGGCCGAGGACAGCAAGGCGAACTGGGTCGCGGTGTAGGCGAGGTTCGAGAGGCCCGACAGGTAGGTGACGAAGACGGTGAGGCCCATTCCGCTGGTGACCTGCTCGGTCGACACCGCAAGGGTGAGCCACAGGTTCGAATGGCCCTTCAAGGCAAGGATCGCGAACATCAGGTTGCTCACCATCATCAGGACGCCGGAGGCGAACAGGGCCCTGCCCATTCCGAGCCAGGCCATGAACGGCGGCGCAAGCGCCACGCCGATCAGCAGCCCCCAGAAGCCGACGCCCTTGTTGATGATGATGAACTCGGTGTCGCTGAAGCCCAGGTCGACGATCATCGGGTTGAGCATGATCTGGCCCATCGCGTCGCCGAGCTTGTAGATCAGCACGAACAGCAGGATGAGAAGCGCGCCGCGCCGCCGAAGGAACTCGCGGAACGGCCCGATCACCGTCACCTTCAGATACTCGGCGAAGCCGTGCACATGCTCCTTGGCAAGCACCTTGTCGTGAAGCCCTCGCCCTGCCCAAAGCGCCGCGAGCGCGCCGGGGATGACGCAAAGGCCGGTCAGCCCGTAGCCCTGTGCCCAGCCGAGTCCCATTCCCTCGGGCGAGGCCAGGAAGATCGTGCCCACGCCGGCCGCGAGATAGCCGATCTTGTAGCCGAACTGGTTGGTCGCCGTGCCGTGGGGTAGCTCCTCGTCGGGGAGGATCTCGATCCTGTAGGCGTCGATGACGATGTCCTGGGTCGCTCCGAGGAAGGCGGTTGCGATGGCCCAGAAGGCGAAGGCGCCGAGATGATGGGCGGGGTCGCTCGCTCCCAGCATCCACACCGAGCCGAACAGCAGCGCCTGGATGAAGAAGAGCCAGGCCCGCCTCTGGCCGAACAGGCCGGTAAGAACCGGCAGCTTCAACCGGTCGATGAACGGCGCCCAGAGGAACTTCAGAGTATAGGGCGTGGTGAGCCCGACGGCGAAACCGATCGTCTTCTTGTCGATCCCGACCTTGGTCAGCCAGAAGGCCATCGTGCCGAGCAGCAGGGAGAGCGGAAAGCCGCTCGAAATGCCGAGCAGCAGGGCCGCCATCGGCCTCGGCCGAAGATAGGGGGCGACGGTTTCGACAAAAGTGCGCCGGGGGCGGCGCGCGGCGTGGACGGCTTCGTTCATCCGTTCCTTCTAGCGGGTCATTCGCCGCCGCAAAGCCCTCCCGTGGGGCCGCGAAGGGATGACGCCTTGCCTTCTGGTCCCGGCCGACGCACCCTCCGGCGATGGACATGCCGACCCGCCAGCGCCCGACCGAAGGCCAGCTCGCCCTCGCCGGACGGATCGCCCGCGGCGAGAGCAGCCATGGCGAGGGGATCGCCACCGTTCCTGCCTCCGTCTACACCGACCCGGAGCGCTTCGCGGCCGAGCAGGCGCGGATCTTTTCCGCACGGCCCCAGGTGATCGCCCCTACCGCCCTGCTGCCGCGGCCGAACATGGCCGTTCCCCACGACGGTTTCGGAGCGCCGCTGCTCCTCGCCCGCGACAAGGCCGGCGAGGCGCACGTCTTCTTCAACGTCTGCCGCCATCGCGGCACCCGCCTGGTCGAGGGCGAGGAGGCGCTTTGCGCGCCCCGGATCGTCTGCCCCTACCACGCCTGGTCCTACGCGCTCGACGGACGGCTCGCCGGCCTGCCGAGGCCCGACACCTTTCCCGGCCTCGACAAATCCGATTACGGCCTCGCCGAGCTCCCCTGCCTTGAAGCGGGCGGCCTGATCTGGTTCGCGCGCGATCCGGCGGCGGATTTCGCCGACTCCGCGTCGCTGGCGCCGGAGTTCGACGCCTTCGGCCTCGCCGGGCACCATCTCTATCGCCGGCGGGTGCACGACGTCCCGGCCAATTGGAAGCTGGTCATGGACGCGTTCCAGGAGAGCTACCACGTCCAGCGCCTCCATGGGCCGACCATCGCCCGCTTCTTCGCCGACGGGGTGACCGCCGTCGACACCATCGGGATCCACCAGCGTTCGGCGGTCGGCCGAACCGACCATATGGCCGGCATCGACCATCACGACTGGGCGGCCCTGCGCTCCGTGATCACCTTCGCCTACCAGCTGTTCCCGGGCACGATCATGATCATGAGCCCGGATTATGTGAACATCATGGTGCTGATGCCCCAGGCGGTCGGCCGCACCCTGGTCGAGGACTTCATGCTGATCCCCGACGCCCCCGCGACTCCGGAAGCCGAGGACCATTGGGCGCGCAGCTGGGCACTTCTCGACGAAGGCGTCTTCGCCGGCGAGGATTATCGCGCCGCCGCTCTGGGCCAGCAGGGGCTTGCGGCGGGGGTCCTCCGACAGCTGACCCTGGGGACGCTGGAAAGCGGGATCCGATATTTCCACGACCAAGTGGAAAGGGCTTTGGCTTAGCCCCCTTCCCTGCGCGCGGGGAGGGGTCGGGGGTGGGTACGTCTCCGAAGACTCACTGCCGGTGGAGACCCACCACCCCTAGCCCCTCCCTGCTTCCAGGGAGGGGGATTCGTCCGTGTACAGGCTCAATCCCGCCGGCAACCGCTTCACCTTGTGGCCCTGAAGCCTGCGGTCCACCGTCTCGAGCGCGTTCTTGAGCATCTTGCCCGAATAGGGCTTGGCGAGACAGCCGACGCCGACGGCGCGGGCCTCGATCGGGCAATTCGCGGTGCAGAACAGCACCGGCACGCCCTTCGCCGCGGCGGCCCGAGCGACGTCCATTCCGTCGCCGTCGCCGCTAAGCTTGATGTCCGAGAGGATGAGGTCGACGGGCGCATCCTCGGCCAGCACGCGAACCGCGTCGGCCAGATTGTCCACGGTCGCGACGACCTCGTAGCCGCATTCCCGAAGCAGATGCTCGTTGTCGAACGCGACGAGCGGCTCGTCCTCGACGATGACGATGCGGCGGATCACTCTTTCGCGTTTACCGAACAGCATATATGCGCGTGGCGCCCCTCTCGATCCTTATGACCGCGTAACGAGCGAATGGGGCGAGCGGTGCCGACATCCGCCCATCGACTGGGCGCAAATTTCCGCCCGTCCGGCTTCAGCCCTGGAGAATCCCCCTGCCCCCGCCCAGAAAGCCCCCGACGAAGAGCGACCCGGCGCCTCGCGAGGGGCAGCGAATCGCCAAGCTGCTCGCCCGCGCCGGAATCGCCTCGCGGCGTGAGATCGAGCGGATGATCGAGGAGGGGCGGGTCGCGATCGGCGGAAACGTCGTCGACACTCCGGCGACCCTGCTTACCTCGCTCCGCGGCGTGACGGTGGACGGCGCCCCGGTCGCCGCGCCCGCTCCGGCGCGCCTGTTCCGCTACCACAAGCCGGCGGGGCTGCTGACCACGGAGCGCGACCCGAGGGGCCGCCCGACCATCTACGACCGCCTGCCCGCGGGACTGCCGCGGGTGGTGCCGGTTGGGAGGCTCGACCTCAACACCGAAGGGCTGCTTCTCCTCACCACCGACGGCGAGCTTAAGCGCCAACTCGAGCTGCCGTCCTCGAAGGTCGAGCGCACCTATCGCGCCCGCGCCTTCGGCGACGTCACCCAGGACCAGCTCGAGGGCCTGATCCAGGGGATCGAGATCGACGGCATGCGCTACGGCCCGATCGACGCCAACATGGAGCGGCGCACCGGCCGCAACGTCTGGATCGAGATGCGACTCACCGAAGGCAAGAACCGCGAGGTCCGGCGGGTGCTCGAGCATCTCGGCCTCCAGGTCTCGCGCCTCATCCGAATCGCCTACGGGCCCTTCCCCCTCGCCGACCTGCCCGCCGGCGCGGTCGACGAGGTCCGCCAGCACGATCTCGTGGCGTTCCGAAAGGGGCTCGGCAAAGCTCCTCCCCGGAACGGGGAGGGGGACCAGGCGAAGCCTGGTGGAGGGGGCCCGGTGCCGGGGCGCGGCAGACGTGGGCCCCCTCCACCGCGCTCCGCGCGGTCCCCCTCCCCGTCCCGGGGAGGAGCCAAGCGATGAGGATCATCGCCGGCCGGTGGCGCGGGCGACCCCTGATCGCCCCTCCCGGCGAGTCCACCCGCCCGACCTCCGACCGTACCCGCGAAGCGCTGTTCTCGATGCTGGCGAGCCGGCTCGGCACGTTCGAGGGCCTTCGGGTCGCCGACCTCTTCGCGGGCTCGGGCGCGCTCGGTCTCGAGGCTCTCTCGCTGGGCGCTGCGCACTGCACCTTCGTCGAAACCGAGCGGGCCGCCCTCGAGGCGATCCGACGCAACGTCGCCGCCCTCGGCGCCGAGTCCGACATCGTCCCCGGCTCCGCCCTCACTGTCCGCCTCGCCGGCCCGCTCGACCTCGCCTTCCTCGACCCCCCCTATCGAAGCGGCCTCGCCCCCGCCGCCCTCGCCGCCCTCCCCCTCGCCCCCGGCGCCTTCGCGAGCATCGAGACGGCGCGCGACGAGGCGACGGCCGCCCCGGGGTTCGAGGAGGAGGCGAGCCGGGTCCACGGCAAGGCCCGGATCACGCTGCTTCGCAAGCTCTGACGGGTTGCCCCCGGCGTCGCCGTTCCCTAGCTGTTCAAGCGTGAACCAGCCCGTCGCCGCCGCTCCCGAGCCTCCCTATCTTCGCGCCCTGAACCCGCCGCAGCGCGAGGCCGTGCTCACCACCGACGGTCCGGTGCTGGTCCTCGCCGGCGCCGGCACCGGCAAGACCGCGGCGCTCACCGCCCGCCTCGCCCACCTCGTCTACACGCGCCGCGCCTGGCCCTCGGAGCTGCTCGCCGTCACCTTCACCAACAAGGCGGCGCGCGAGATGAAGGAGCGCGTCGGCCGGCTGGTCGGCGAGGCGGTGGAGGGCATGCCGTGGCTCGGCACCTTCCACTCGGTGGCCGCGCGGATGCTTCGCCGCCACGCCGAACTGGTCGGCCTTCAGTCCAACTTCACCATCCTCGACACGGACGACCAGCTGCGGCTCCTCAAGCAGCTGATCGCCGCCGCCGACCTGGACGAGAAGCGCTGGCCCGCCCGCCTCCTCGCCGGCCTGATCGACCGCTGGAAGAACCGGGGGTGGACCCCGTCGCAGGTCGATGCCGGCGAGAGCGAGGCCTATGCCGGCGGCCGCGGCTCCGAGCTGTACGCGCGCTACCAGGATCGGCTGAAGGCGTTGAACGCCTGCGACTTCGGCGACCTCCTCCTCCACATGCTGGTGATCCTCCAGACCCGCCGCGACGTGCTTGAGCACTACCAGCAGCGCTTCAAATATATCCTGGTCGACGAATATCAGGACACCAACCAGAGCCAGTATCTGTGGCTCCGGCTGCTCGCCCAGGAGCGCAAGAACATCTGCTGCGTCGGCGACGACGACCAGTCGATCTACTCGTGGCGCGGCGCCGAGGTCGCCAACATCCTCCGCTTCGAAAAGGACTTTCCGGGCGCCAAGATCGTCCGGCTGGAGCAGAATTACCGCTCCACCCCGGACATCCTCGCCGCCGCCTCCGGCCTCATCGCCCACAATGGCGGGCGCCTCGGCAAGACCCTGTGGACGGAGCACAACGGCGGCGAGAAGGTCCAGGTCGTCGGGGTCTGGGACGGGCCGGAGGAAGCCCGCCGAATCGGCGAGGAGATCGAGTCGCACCAGCGTCGCGGCGGCCGCGCCGACGATTGCGCGATCCTCGTGCGCGCCCAGTTCCAAACCCGGGAGTTCGAGGACCGCTTCATCGCCATCGGCCTCCCCTACCGGATCGTCGGCGGCTTCCGCTTCTACGAACGGGCCGAGATCCGCGACGCCCTGGCCTACCTGCGGATCATCGCCCAGCCCGCCGACGACCTCGCCTTCGAGCGGATCGTCAACACGCCCAAGCGCGGGCTCGGCGACAAGGCGGTGGCGAAGATCCACGGCCTCGCCCGCGCCTCCGGCCTCCCGCTGCTGGGCGCCGCCGCCCAGATCCTCGACAGCGACGAGCTCACCCCCCAGGCGCGGCGCGCGCTCGGCAACCTGGTAGGCGACATCGCCCGCTGGCGGATGCGGCTCGGCGAGCTCCCCCACCCGGAACTCGCCCGCCTCGTCCTCGACGAGAGCGGCTACACCGCCATGCTGCAGGCCGACCGATCGGCGGAGAGCGCCGGCCGGCTGGAGAACCTCGCCGAGCTGACCCGGGCGATGGAGGATTACGAAAATCTCGGTGCCTTCCTCGAGCATGTCAGCCTGGTCATGGAGAATGACGAGACGCAGGAGACGGCCAAGGTCACGATCATGACCATCCACGCCGCCAAGGGGCTCGAGTTCGACACCGTCTTTCTCGCCGGCTGGGAGGAAGGAGTCTTCCCCTCGCAGCGCGCGCTCGACGAAGGCGGCCAGGCGAGCCTCGAGGAGGAACGCCGCCTTGCTTACGTCGCGATCACAAGAGCGCGGCGCAAGTGCTTCATTTTCCACGCGGCCAACCGCCGCATCTACGGCCAGTGGACCTCCAGCATCCCCTCCCGCTTCGTCGCCGAGCTTCCCCCCGCCCATGTCGAGCAGGAGCAGACCATGTCGGGCGGCGAGAGCCTCTGGCGGGCCAATTGGTCCGAACGCGCCGACCCCTTCGCCGACGTGGCGAGAGGAACGGGCCGGGGCCCTGGCTGGCAACGTGCGGTCACCGGCGGCTTCGAAAGGACCCCGCCACGGGTCACGGAAGCGAGGGCGTCGGCGGTGAGCCTGGGCAATCCCGGCCGAGGCGACATCGCGCTGGGCCAGCGGGTCTTCCACTCCAAGTTCGGCTACGGCACCGTCGCCGAGATCGAAGGCAACAAGCTGGAGATCGACTTCGAGCATGCCGGACGCAAGCGGGTACTCGACAGCTTCGTCGCGCTGGCTTGAATGACCCAGGCTTCACGGCGGTGGTGCCGGTGGAGCGAGCGCGCGTGGAATGATGTGAGATTTTACGAACTTACCTTCACGCCCCGTGAGCCGGCAAACACCCTGGCGAGGTACCGGGATCTTCTTCATTCTATGCCGCCTCCACCTCAATCTCGACCTCGGGTGTCCGGGCCCCGGGCAAGCTCATGCGCCGCCTGCATCCGCATCGGCGTGTCGGCCCTCGAGCCAAACGCCGTCTCTAAACCAATCCCAATTTCCTCTCAGAAGCCGGCAGGGGCACTGAGGAGGTTGCTCGCCCCCGGCGCGTCACCCCTAGCCGCCGCGCCGACGCTATCAGGCCTAGCCTAGCCAGGTCGACGATCTGCGCGCGTCGCCAATTCACTCGATGAGACGCGAGGCTCGGAAAAAGCTTCATCGCTATCTTCTCAGTCCCCGAAGACCTGTTCCACGTCCCGCCCTCTCGCGACGATGCCGATGACCTGGACCTCGTCGCCCCGCACGATGTAGCCGAAGGTAACAGAGGCCCGGAACACGATCGTTCGCAGTCCGGGCCGTAGCTCGTCCCGAGGCCGGCCGCGCTCCGGGAATCTGGCGAGCTTGCGGCATTGCGCGGCGATACACTTTACATATCGTCGCCCGACGGCGGCGGACGCCTCCCTTCCGATCCACTGTGCTATCCCCTCAAGATCCCGCAGCGCGCGGGGGCTGAGGATGACGGTGTAGCGCTTCACGCCTTGGCGCGATATTTCGCCCGCTGGTCGTCGAACCTCTCGACGACCTCATCGATAGGGATGCCGCCCGTGGGATCGGCCACCCACTCGTCGTAGGCGTGCGCGAGCACGGCCGCGACGGCGGGATCGAGGGGATCGTCGTCTTCCTCTACGAGACGCGTTACGCCGTGGGCGAACACCTCGGCTTCGCTGGCGTAGCGCCCGGAAGCCACCCGCTCGCGCACCGCGTCGGCGAGTTCCCGGGGCAGATCGATCTCGAAACGCGTCGTCGAGTGCACGGCTGTTCTCCTATCGTGAAGATACTCCCGTGAGCCTAGACCATCAACTCCGATACGAACGCTTCGCGTGGCTTCAAAGACCGCTATGTTGCAATGAGCCGCCAGAATGAGTGGATCGGCATGAACATCAAACACCTCTTCCCCCAGGGAGAGGGAGAGCGCCGTTGCGCGCGCTCGCTGTCATCCCCTAAGGCCCTACCCGATGAGCGCCGCCGGCCCCCACCCCTTCGCCTTCCGCGACTTCCGCTTCTATTGGGTGGCCCGGCTCGCCTCGACGATCGCCCAGATGTCGATGGTCATCGTCATCGGCTGGCAGGTCTACGACATCGCCCGCAGGACGATGGACACCCACCATGCCGCGCTTCAGCTCGGCCTGATCGGGATCGTCCAGTTCGTGCCGCTCTTCGTCCTCACCCTGGTGACCGGCTGGACCGCGGACCGGCTCGACCGGCGGTGGATCGCGCGCGCGACGATAAGCCTCGAGATTCTTTGCGCCGCCACCCTCGCCTGGCTGTCCTACACCGGCCGGGTCA
>Ga0307279_10000008_pt1 | contig 21842 bp, 51 predicted proteins | sample ER_DNA_118_FD_194484 | JGI IMG/M metagenome (GOLD analysis project Ga0307279, IMG submission 194484) | Bulk soil microbial communities from the East River watershed near Crested Butte, Colorado, United States - ER_DNA_118 | ecosystem: Environmental > Terrestrial > Soil > Floodplain | place...
GGGGCCGGGGTTTCGCCCCCCCAATCGCCCTCCGCAAAAACCACCGCTACCTCCGCTACTTCTGTGCACCTTCGGGGTGCACAGGTTGCAGGTCTGCCACCCCTGGTGGGGTGTGGTGGGGTGTGGTGACGCGGGTCCACCCGATTGGACCTTCGCGGCACCGCTACTACCGCCATTTCCGTGACCTTTGTGCCCCCATGGAGTGGACGCCCGGCCGGTTTCAGACACATTCGTGAGGCCCCGGTGATCACGGAGCGTGGGGCACTGTCTGGAGTTGTCTCACCGTGTCGCGCCCTGTCCGCGCTTTTCGGGATATATCCCGGAAGTAGTTGCGATAGCGAGCCGATGTGTGCACAGTCAGCTGTGTTCCCCCGGCGCACTGCGGCCCTCGATTCTCACTCCCTGCGCACGCGGTTTGGTTGCAGGCGCCGGGACCTTTGCTCTAGCCCAGAAGGGAGGGATACGTGGACGTTCCCAAGGCCCTGAAACTCCGGGATGCCCTGAAGTACCTGGACATCGACCGGTCAACGTTTTACCGCTACATCGCCGAGGGACGGTTGAGGATGTTCAAGCACGGCAACAGGGTCTACGTCCCGAAACAGTCCATTAAGGACTACCTGGCGGGGCTGGACATCACGGCGAAACAGGAGCAGGCCCGCCATGCCCGCAGGACCCGCGCCCTCCGCGCCGCCACCCGGCGACGCGTCTGACCCCCCAGGCAGACGGGCGCCGTCTCTAGCGGCGCCCGTCCGGCCAACAGCATAAAAGATCGGTTGCCATGACCCACGGCCAGCACTGCCTGAGCTACGGGACGCCCGCGATGCAGCGGGTGGCCACCATGTGGGAGCGAGAGCACCCCAACCTAGCCGCACCCGCCAACCTGGGGATGCGGGATTACCGGCCACGCCACGCCGTGGCCCCGCCGACCCGAAAGCGAGTGTATTTGTGACCAGGCCAGGAAAGCACAGGTGGACCAGGGTCTATGACGAGTACGTGGACGCCGCGTACACCGCGACGGGGCAGCGCGCGGTACGGCTGCTCATCGCCGCCGCCGTCATCGTGCTGGCCAACCTCGCGCTACTGGTGCTGCTGCTCATTCATGTTGTGTAGCCCCAAGAAAGGATTCCGTTTCATGACCTTCGCCCTCATCGACATGACCGAGGTGACCTGCCCGCGTGACCTCGCCGAGCTGTTCATCGCCGACCCGGACACGCCGCACTTCAACACGGTCCTCGATGGACTGAGCCTGACCCGGCGGGCCGCGATCGCCACCGGCTGGCCGACGCTGGCGTCTCCGGTGTCCGACCCCGACACCGAAGACGACGACGACGACGACACCACCCCGGACACCACGCCGGACGCGGTGTTCACCGACATCGAGGTCCCGGACCCGGCCGACGTGCCCGATCCCCTTCCCGGCACGGACCCGACCCCGGACCCGGTGGCGACCCCGGACCCGGTCGACTGACTCCGTGGCCCGCACCCACACGTGCCCCGGTGGGTGCGGGTTACGGACCTGCCGGTTCGCCTGTACGGGCTGCTGGTACCGCCTCCCCGTCCCCCTCCGGCGCGCCCTGGCGCTCCATACCCGCAAGAACACGACCGCGCGATCGCTCGCCATGCACGCGGCAGTGACCTGGTACACCGAGCATGAGTCCACTATGGATAGTGCGGCTAGCTGATGAGGAGAGGAAAACCCTTGACCACCACCCTTACTTTCCCGCAACCACTGCGGCTCGCCCGGGGATCACACCCCGAGGGCAGCGGCTACGGCTGCGGTGCCAACGTCATCGCCTGGGAACAGGGCCGGACGATCACCGACTACCCCGACTGCGTTGCGCGCCCCCTGGCGCACCTGATCCACACCGTGAACGACACGGTGTGCCAGCACATGACCACCGTCTCCGGTTCGCTCGACGTGCCCGGCTGGGAGGATCTCGCCTCCGTGGACCTGCTGTGCTCCCCGTGCTCGCTGCGGGTTCTCGACCTGGCGCACCGCACGGTGGGGACGTCCAGCATCACCGGGCGCCAGCTGGGCCGGTGGGTGGCGGAACTGCTGGCGGGGGAGCACGGCGTGGTCGGTTTCCTCACCCGCCCCGAGGACATCGCCTACCTGCACATGGCGGCCGGGGTCGTGGAGCGCCGCGCCAACGGGGTCGTCCCCTCCGTCTTCTCGCCCCGGCCGCTGGCGCCAACCGAGGCGTGGGCGACCACGTCCCGGCGCGCCCTGAACCTGGCAGAGAGCCTGCTCGACAGGCTGTGCACGTGGGGTAGCTACTGCCCGGGTTCCACGGCGCAGCCGTGGACCAGCGTCTTTCATGATGTCGCGGTGGAGTACGCACGCGTCGAGGAGATCAGGCCGGGCGAGGAGGGCTACCCCGCGACGCTGCTGGCCGCCGCGCACCGCGCCGTGGACATCTGGGAGGACGTGACGGGCACGTCCCCGCCGCCGGTGGTGGCCGAGGATGTTCGTGACGCGGTGGGCCGGATGGCCGTCGCGGTGTGAGCGCCCTCGGGGATCGCGCCGGTGCGGTGGACACCCTGCTGCGGGAATATCCGGACCTGCCCCAGCCCCGCACGGTGGACCTGCGGGATGACACGTTCACCGTCGGGGTACGGGCGCAGCTCGCCGACGTGGCTCAGGTGGTCGCGTGGGCACTGCGGTTCGACGCGCCGGTCACGGTCACCGAGAAATCCACGTACGTCGCGGTGGCCACCGTGATCAGCGTCTACGGCGTCGACATCACGGCGTGGACCACGCTGCGGCACACCGAGGCGTTCCATCTGCTTCAGCGGTGGGGATACGACCTCACCCCCGAGGGAGTGAGTATCCCGGCGGCGCACGCCTACGCGCTGTCGTCGGCACCGTAGCGAAAAACCGGGGCGGGTGTGCCCGGGGATGACACACCCGCCCCGCCCATGTTGAAAGGAAGGTTCCTATGAGCGTAGTGCTGTCCTCGGCGATGCCGCGCGGTGTCCACAATGGCCTGGAGTCCCTCGCCGAGGTGCTGACCGGATACCCCACGCAGTCGCACATCGTCGTCGCCGTCGTGTCCTGTAAGCAGGTCACCACGCAGTCGAAGTCCGGGAAAGTCGTGGCCACCGCCGGAATCCTCGACATCGAGGCCTTCGCCAGCGGCACGCAGGACTGGGAAACCCTGGGCGGGATGCTCCGTTCCCGCCGGGAAGACCGGACCGGCCAGTTCCTCCTGGTCAACGATCCCGAATGACCCCGATACCCGCCTTCGGAATCCCGTGCGCCCTGTGCGGGCAGCCCGCGCTGCGCTGGATTCCCGGTGAGGTCGTCATCCACGCACGGTCCACATGCGACATCGCATCCGCCCACAACCCACAGGCAGGGATAACACGTAGCCACCCTCGATCAAGCAGTGAAGCTCGCCGTGTTGCGAGCGCTGAAGAACCGCGTCCGGGAAGTCGAACTGGAGATCACAGCGGAATTCCTGTCCAGCATGGACGTCGGGGACGCGAAGTCCGCGATCCTGGCCGACGGGACGATGCTGGGCAAGGCGACCAAGATACGGGGCCGGGAGACCCCGCACGTGGTCGACGAGTCGGCGTTCCTGGCCTGGGTGCAGAACCGGCACCCCAGCGAGATCGTGACGGCGGTCCGCCCCGCGTACCGGGCGAAGCTGTTGCTGTCGGCGAAAGTCAACGGGATGGCGGTGGACGGGTCCACTGGGGAGGTAGTCCCGGGGATCACCGTGGACACGGCCGACCCCTACATCTCGTTCCGTAGCGAGAAAGGCGGCAGCGAGGTCATCGCCGCCCGCTGGTACGACCTGGTCGGACCGGCGTTCCTCACGGCCGGTGAGCCATGACCGGCAAACCCATCCACGAAGCCCTGCACGACGTGATGGCGGACGTGACCGCCGTCCCGAAGACCGACCGCAACCAGCAGCAGAACTTCGACTTCCGGGGCATCGACGCCATCATCAACGCCGTCGGACCGGCGCTGCGCACCCACCACGTCATCGCGTACCCGCACACCGTGGACGCCCGCTACCGCGATGTCACGACCACCACCGGCAAGCCGTCGCGGGAATGCGTCGTGCTGGTCACCTACCGGTTTCTCGGGCCAGGCGGGGATTACCTCGACATCCAGGTCCCCGGGGAGTCCCTCGACGCGGGAGACAAGGGCACCGCGAAAGCCATGTCGGTGGCCTACCGCATCGCGCTGATCCAGGCGCTGTGCCTGCCGACCGGGGACCGCGATCCCGACCACGACACCTACGAACGCGGAAAACCCGACCCCGCCGAGGCACTGCGGGACCAGATCCGCGCGGTGGCCGACGAACGCAAGCTCCCGCACGACGCGGTGGCCGCCGACTTCAAGGCCCGCACGAAGCTGGACCTGAAGTACACCAGGGAACTCACGGTCATGCAGCACTACCTAGGACGGCTGCGGACCCACGGTGTCGTGAACGAGGTGCCGGTATGACGCCCCGGAAGCTGACCGCGCGGCAGCGGTGCATCCTGGCCTACATCCGGGCCTACGTCGTCTACAACGGATACCCGCCGTGTGTCCGGGAGATCGGCAGCGCGGTCGCGCTGACCTCCACCTCCTCGGTGGTGTACCAGCTCACGCAGCTGCACAGCAAGGGCTACATCCGCCGTGATCCCTATGTCCCGCGCGGCATCGCCGTCACCGCACGTCCCAGGGTGAGCGCGGGTGGATGAGTCCCTGGGACACCTCGGGGCCGTGTCCCGGCAGTACCAGATCAAGGCCGCCGAGTACGAAGGGGTGCTGGTGGCGGCGGCACGGGCCGAGGCCGCGCACAAGTCGGCCCGCGCCCGCGCCATCCTCACCGCCCTGTCCGCCGGGGACCGGGTGTCACACGCCAAAGCCGAAACCGTCGCCGAAGCCGATGAGGACATCGGAGCCCTCTACCAAGACCGGCTCATCGCCGCCGCCATCGCCGAAGCGCACAAGGCGCAGCTACTCCAGCTGCGGGAACAAAACGCCAACGGCCGCTCAATCGTTGCCTCAGCAAGGGAAACCGACAGGATGCACGCCGAAAACCGGGGCGGTGCCGCATGATCACGGACGACGCGGACCTCTCCGAACCAGACCCCGACTCGACCATGCCCGAATGGTCGGCGGCCGAAGCCGCCGAGTACCTCGGGATACCGCTGCCCACCCTCTACTCCTGGAACACCCGTGGCGTCGGCCCGACCCGCTACCGCGTCGGGAAACGCCTGCTCTACCGGCGGTCCGATGTGGACGAATTCATCGAATCCCGCGTCATCACCCACCGATCCGAAGGTTAAAGCCATGCCCGATTCCCGAGAATGGCGCGTGGGCAGCCACTACGGCATCCACGTGTACGCCAGAAGCGACAGAAGTTTCCACGACGACCCGGTCTGTACCGCACAGACCCAGGAGGCCGCCGCCCAGATCGTCGCCGACCACAACGCCCAGCGGGAGATCCGCACACCGGTCCCGGAGTCCAGCATGGCGATGCTGCGGGCCCACCGGGTGGCCAGCTGGCACGCGCTGACGAAAGTCATGGACGACCTCACCGACGCCGCGCCCGTGGACTGCGAATGACATGGGCCAATACGAACGCCGCGCCCGGGAGCTGGTCTACGAGCGCAGCAACCGGATCTGCGAAATCTGTTCCGCCGCACGGGCGCACAGCGCGCATCACCGGCTGCGGGTATCGCAGGGCGGCCTGTGGGCCGCCACCAACCTGATCCACCTGTGCGGGCACGGCACCTCCGGCTGTCACGGCATGGTCCACAGTGGACCGCGCCTCGGGCAGTTGTCGGGCTGGCTGGTGAAACGCGGCGGCTACCCGGCCACCATCCCCGTCTACCTCACCGGCCCCGACGGTGCCCGCTACGTGTGGCTCGGTGAGGACGGCAGCCTGCGCGACGCCGTCACCACCAGCCCGCTGATCGCGGACCTGCTCACCGCCCGCACCGCCTACCTGGAAGGGAACGCATGAAGTGGCCCGACAACGTGCCGGTGCACCCCGCCGCCGCGCTGTTCCCCCTCATGGATGAGGCGACCTTCGGTCTCCTCACCGCCGACATCAGTGTCTCTGGCCTGCGGGAGCCGATCGTGCGCACCGCCGCCGGGGTGATCCTCGACGGCCGCAACCGGTTATTGGCGTGCGCCAAGGCCAACAAGCCGCCGCGCTTCGTCGTCTACACCGGCGAGCCGTGCCGGTTCGTCGTCACCGCGAACATCCACCGGCACGATTTCACCAACACCGAGCGGGCGGTCCTCGCGGCCCGCCTGGTGAACCTGGGCGAGCGGCCGCTGACCCGCACCGAAGCGGCGGCCCTGATGCGGATATCGCGGACCTCGCTGGAACGCGCCCACCGGGTCCAGGCCAAGGGCATACCCCGGCTCAACGCGGCCGTGGACACCACGCAGGTGCGTCTGTCCACAGCGGACCGCGTCGCGTCCCTGCTCGCGCCCAGTGAACAGGAAGAGTTCATGAACAAAATCGACGGGGGGATGACCAGCCGGTTCGCGGCGCCCCCGCCCGAACCCGCCGCCCCCTCCGAGGTCCGCAAACGGCTGAAACCCATCCGGGACGTCTCCGTCATCGGCGCCCCCGCCCTGGCCACCCTGGCGCAGGACATGACCAGCATCGACGTGGCCCTGCGGGGGGTGATGACCGCCGACCCCGCCACCACCGCCGCCCAGTGCGCCCAGTGGGCACGCGATATCCGCAGAGGCACCCAAGCCCTGTTCCGTCTACGAAAAATCCTGACATCACACCACCAAGTAGGAGAACCGCAGCCATGATGAAAGAACCCCTATCCAAAAGCCTGCCCGCCGACCACTTCATGGTCGACCGCAAGGTGCAGCGTGGCCTGAAATCCGAACGGGTGCGCCACATCGCGGCGACGTTCAACCGGGTCGCGCTGGGCACCATCACCGTGAGCCACCGCGCCGACGGGACGTACCACGTCATCGACGGACAGACCCGTGTGGCGGCGATGAAAGAGCTGGGCATCGGTGACCAGGAAGTGCCGTGCCTGGTGCACGAAGACCTCACCCTCGCCGAGGAGGCGTTGTTGTTCCGCCTGCACAACGACACCCGCCAGGTGCAGTCGGTGGTGAAGTTCATGATCCGGGTCGTGGAAGGCGAACCGAAGGCCGTGGAGATGATGAAATGCCTGACCGGCAACGGCTGGGCCGTCACCGGCGCCACCACGCGGGGCAACTTCTCGGCGGTCGCCGCACTCGAATGGGTGCACGACGGCGCCCGGATGTACGAGCCGGGCAACGGCGCGGCCTGTGAGGTGGCCATCAACCTGCTGACCGTCGCCTATGGACTCAGCCCGGACGGGGTCCGCGCGGAACTGGTCAAGGGGGTCGGGCTGGTCGTGCTGCGCTACGGCGATGATCTGGACCTGCGCAAGCTCGCGGTGGACCTCGCCTCCCACGACGGCGGCGCCCTCGGTGTCATCGGCGATGCCCGGTCGCTGCGGAAAATCCGGTCGGACAACATCTCCAACGCCATGGCCGAAGTCCTGGTCGGCATGGCCAACAAGGGCCGCCGGTCCACCAAGCGCATCGCGGAATGGCGCAGCGCATGAGCAACGACCTTGAAGACCCCTTCCGCGACCACGTGGTGCCCGCTTTCATCGAACAGGTGATTCCGGTAGCACTCCAAGCAATGCGCATCGGGCCCAAGTCTCAAGCCCTGGCGGTTAAGTACCTGGACAAAGCCCTCAGCGATATGGAAACCGCGTTCAACAGCGCCGTCATGGACGGGTACACAGTGAGCGCGATGGCGATGGCGGTGAACGCGGGGTTCACCGCCGACACCAACATCCTGGAAGACCTTTCGCTCCTCGCCCGCGACGGCAGCGACCCAGTGTGCTCATGCCCATGCGCACACCACTGACCACGGAAAGGACGGACCCCATGCCCCGCGAAGACGCATGGATCGCGTGCGACATCTGGGAGGACCCCGATTTCGTCCGGCTGAGTGACACTGCCCAGTGGATGTTCCTGGTCGTGCTCACCAACGAGTGGCTGAGCGACGCGGGAGTCGTCCCGCTGATGGTGGACGAGTGGGCCACGTACGCGGTGAACGTCAGCGCCGACGACGTGCGCGGTTTCCTGGACGAGCTGGAGCGGCACGGCTTCATCGAGGTCGACACCAGGGGACTGGAACTGCTGGTGCCGCCCGACATTCTCGACCGGTTCACCGGCACCCCACCGGACGACGACGGTCACCAGGAGGACGGTCGCCATGGCTCGTGACCACGGGCGGGTTCTGTGCACGATTTGGTACGACCCGGATTTTGTCACGCTGAAACCTCGGGAGCAGTTGACGTACGTGCTCCTGATCAGCCAGCCGTGGATGAACTGGGCGGGGATTTGCCCGGTGATGCTGGACGGCTGGGCGGCATCCTCGGACGGCGCCACCATCGCCGACGTGTCCGCCTCCCTGGACGAGTTGCAACGACGCGGGTACGTGGCCGTCGACTACGGCACGCGGGAGGTGCTGGTGCGGTCATTCATGCGCCACAACGGGGTAGCCAAGAGCGCGAACGTGCTGACCTCCGCGCTGAAGTCGGCCACGGCGGTCACCTCGACACCTCTCCGGTCGATCCTTGCCTCCGAGCTGCGCAGGCTCAACCACAAACGCGCCGACAAAGCCGCAGACGGCATCGACCCCCGCACAAACCCTTCCGAAACCCTTCCGGAAGGGTTCCCGAACCCTTCCGAAACCCTTCCGGAAGGGTTTGCGAACCCTTCCGAAACCCTTCCGGAAGGGTTTGCGAACCCTTCCGAAACCCTTCCGGAAGGGTTTGCGGGGCCGGTGGGGGTTCCTGGTCCTCAGCCATCTGTAGACGGGCCCCTTGTTGGGCGTCCTGACCAGGACATCGTTGGGGTTTCGGAGGGCACAACAGGAGGCAATGAGGAGGATAAATCTCGAACCCTTCCGGAAGGGTTCCCGAACCCTTCCGGAAGGGTTTCTAGAGATAGAGATAGAGATATAGATATTTCTTCTTTTAGTAGTTCATCTTTAACTTCTGTTAAAAGCGAGGACAAGCCGAAAACTCCGAAGACGCCGAAACCTCCGGGAGATCCCGCGTTCGCCGAGTTCTGGGCGGCCTACCCCCTGAAAAAGTCGAAGGTGGCGGCCAGCAAGAGTTTCGCGAAGGTGGTCAAAGACGGCATCGACCCGGAGGTGCTCATCGCCGGGGCGAAGCGGTACGCCGCCGAGCAGGCGGGCAAGGACTCGGACTTCGTCAAGCACCCCGCCACATGGCTGAACAAGGGCTGCTGGGACGACGAACCCCCGCCCCCGGTCGTCCCGGTCAACGCCCACGATGAGGCGATTAAGAATTTCATGCGCGGCCCGGCCGGGCCCGCATTCACCTACGACCCGCAGGCAGGGATCACCGACGGACGAAGCTGAAATCCGGTTTTTGCTGGGTATCGCGATGACCTACGACAAGCGCAAGCCCGGTGTGGCCGACGTCGCCGCGTGGACCGAGGCCGCGCACCGGGCCAACTGGACCCTGCGGGAAGCCCGCGACGCGGTGCTCGCGCATTTCGCGTACACCACCGACTACCTGATGCCCGGCCACGTCACCGCGCGCATCCAGGCCGAACGCCGTCAGCCGCCGCCGGTGCGGGCGCTCAACTCCGGCGGCGAACAGCTGGCCGATCCCTGCCACATCGCCGCCACCCTGCGCCAGCTCCGTGCGGAGCTGGGCTGGCCGCAGCCGTCCGCCGAGGACTCCCAGGCCCTCGCCGTGGCGTGCCCGCACTGCGGTGCGGGCCCGCAGCAGCGGTGCCGCCGTCCCCAGCGCGGCGGCGGAACCACGCCGCTCAAGGCCCTGCACCCATCCCGTCTCGACCGCAGCAAGGAGAAGAATCCATGAAAACCCTGAAAAACATCACCGAGGCCATCCGGCTGGTCTGCGTGGCGATGCTGGCCGCGTCCGCCGGTGTCGGCTTGGCCCGCAACGTCCGGGGGCTGGTCCGGGAGGTCGCCGAGGACGGCGGGGTGCCGCTGGGCGATTTCGTCGCCAAGGCCACCGCGCGGGCCAAGGAAGCGAAATGAGGGCCGCACATTTAAGCGCGTCAGAACCTGCGGTGGACACTCCGGACCCGACTGGGGGTCCGCGCGTCCCTACGACAGGTGCACGGGCGCGCAATACGTGCTCTGGGTGCGACGCCTCATGGCCATCCACGCCTTTGCAGACCTACTGCCACTGCGGGGCGTGCCATCGGCTGTTTTCCGGGGTCACGCCGTTCGCGGTGCACCGCAGCGCCGACGGGGAGCACGGGAGCTGCCTGGACCCGGCCACCCTCACGGTCCTGCGGCTGCGGGACGGCGTATGGCGCGGTGCTGCCGAGCTGTCCCCGGCGCGGATCGCGATCCTGCGGGCGGTGACCTAGATGGCCGGGGACACCGTGATCACGGTGGTGGGCAACCTGACCGGTGATCCGGAGTTGCGGTTCACCCCGTCGGGGAGCGCGGTCGCGAACTTCACCATCGCTTCGACCCCCCGCGTGCTGGACAAGGCGTCCGGGTCGTGGGTGGACGGTGAGGCGCTGTTCCTGCGGTGCTCGTTGTGGAACCAGGCCGCCGAGCACCTCGCCGAGTCCCTCACCCGGGGGGCGCGGGTCATTGCCCAGGGGCGCTTACAGCAGCGGAGTTTCACCACGAAAGAGGGAGAGAAGCGGACCGTTGTGGAGCTGGCGTGTGACGAGATGGGACCGTCGCTGAAGTACGCGACCGCGACGGTGGCGAAGGCGACCCGCAGCGGGGGGGAGGACGCGACATGGGCGACGACACCGGCGCGCGATACCCCCTTCTGAGTGCCCGGGTGGGGACGCTTCAGGCGGTGATCCTGCTGTTGCTGGTCCGCCTGGCCTTCGCGGACCTGGCCTTCGCCGCCGCCCACGATTGGTGGACCTGGTTCGCGGTGGCCGTGGATGTCGCGTTTGCTGTGGTGGTGGCCGTCGACTACAGGTCCCCGTCCCGGCCCCCAGATGCGCGCTGACGAACGAAAGGTGCCCCGCCATGCCCGATCGGCCCGACCCCGCGCTTGCCGCACTGGAGCGCCACGCCAGGGCGGCGCTGCCGATCCTGCGGGGCATCCACACCGAACTGCGGCGCGGCAACGACGCGCGGGACCGCTGGGCGGTCACGGTCTACGAGCTGCTGCGCAGCGCGAAAGAAGGCACCGATGACCGCTAGCGACATCGGCCGGGCGTCGCGGCGCAAGGGTGTCCAGGCCGAACGGGAGCTGGCGAAGTACCTGCGGACCTGGTGGCCCGGCGCGGAGCGCTCCGTGGCCACCGGGTGGCGCACCCGGGGCCGGTCCCTGGCCGACACCGGGGACATCCGGGGCACCCCGGGCCTGGCGTGGCAGCTGAAGTACCGCGCGGCGATGAGCCGCGCGGAGATCGAGGTGGCGATGGGCGACGCGGAAACCCAGGCGGTGGCGGGCGGCGCGGACTACGGGTTTCTCGTCCAGCGCCGTCCCGGCAAGTCCGACCCCGGGCGGTGGTGGGCGTGGCTGCGGGTCGGGGACCTGTGCGCCCTGGCCACCCAGCAGGACAAGGTGTACGCCCCCACCGTGCACGCCCCGGTGCGGGTGGAGCTGGCCGACCTGGTGGGCCTGCTGCGGACCGCGTCCTATGGGGAGGGTCCGTGACCCAGCACCAGCGCGACCGGGTGGCGCTGGCCGCCGGGGCGGTCGCCGCGCTCACCGGAGTTGCGTTCTGGGTCCAGGGCGCGCCGGTGGTCTGGCTGTTCATCGGGTTCGCCGCCGCCGTGCTGTGCCTGGCGGCATCGGATGCGGGGGCATGAAAAAAGGACCCCCAGAGGCTCACCGCCTCTGGGGGTCCCCTCCCTGGAAGGACGTAGCAGCCATGTCACGTCGATCAGAACCCATGCACCGCAAACCTTACTCCCTATGGGCCGTGGAGGATTTCGTGGAGCACCGATGCCGACGGGGCGCGTACTGCCCCGACACCGAAACCGTGACCGGGACGAAAGTGGGCCGCGCGATCAACGCGTCGGCGGGGCTGTGCGACACCTGCGAACGGCACGTGCACCAGGCCGTGACCGCGCTACCGAGGGACTACGTCGTGCTTAATACACTGCTGGGTAAGGGGAAAACCGCCGGGGGGGAACCCATTCGGATGACCCGGGAGCTGCCGGTGCCGATCCGGTTGCATATCGAGGCGCTGCAACGGGACCTGGTCGGCGAAACCGTCGCGTGGGGGGCCAGCGTCGCCGCCGTCCTGGGCATCGACTACGCCCCGGGCCGGGCGCGCCCTGGCTGGCACCTCGCCCGCGCGTGTCACCTGCTGGCCGCCGCGCCGGTGGTGTTTCTGGCGCTCCGCGACGAGAAGCACGCGGTGTGGGAGTACGGCGTGCGCCACCTGGTCGCCCGCGATGGCCTCGACGGCGCGCTGTCGCTGCTGCGGCTGCATCACAAGGCGCGGACGTACTGCGGACAGACCCGGCTGGTGCACCGGCTCCCGGTGCCGTGCCCGCGCTGTGAGGCGATGGCGCTGGAACGCGAGGACGGCGCGGACGCGATCGACTGCACCGACTGCCAGCGGCGCTACACGTGGGCCGAGTACGAATACCTGTGCCTGGCGCTCACCGACCGGAAGATGGCCGTGGCGTGACGCACCGCGAAGACCAGAAACCCCGGCCCTACGTGGACGCCGACGACGCACCGCACCGCCGCGCCCGCAAGGACCGCCGCCGCTGGTGCCGGGGCAAACCCGGCGTGGCGCACACGATCGAGATCCGGCCGTGCGACCCGAAGTGGGGCTACTCCGTGCGGGTGTGCGGGTATCCGCGCTACTGGCGGTCCCCGATCTGGATCTGCGTCGAGCAGGAATTCTGCACCACCTGCGGGAAGATCCTGCGGCACTCGCTGGACAAGGACTGCACCAGGAAACCTGGTCTAGACCTTACCGCTGAAAATTCGCAGGCTCTTGCCCACACCAGTGGTTCAACCACACAGAGAGACGAGGAAAGCCGATGATGACCGACGACATCGCGTGGTACGACATCGACCCCGCCGACGCGGTGGACTTCGTCCTGCCCCGCCCCGGGATCACCGGTCCACTCGACACGCAGGGCCGGGAGTGCCCGTGGCCGTGGGGACCGCAGCAGCGCACCGGGATCGGCCAGTACCACTGCGCCTACTGCGGGGAGATGGTCGTGGGCGGGCAACGCCACGTCGACTACCGCGACGATCTGGACGTGCCATGACGTGGCCGTGGCACGCTGATACCCCGCTGGAGCGTGCCCGGCGGGTGGTGCAGATGTACCGGCACGCGCTGCACGACGCCGCGCCCGCCGCCGCGCGGGAGGCCGACGACCGGATGGAGCGCCTCGGGCAGACGTGGGCGGTGCCGGTGGTGATGCACTACGACGACGACGATCTCCTGACCGCCGCGCTGGCCGCCGACCTGATGCACGTCACGGTCCGCACCGTGTACACCTGGCGCCGTCACGGGCTGACCGTCACCGCCACCCCCGACGGGCCGCGCTACCGCGCCGGGGACCTGGCCGCCTTCGACACCGCGCGCCGCCGGAATCGCCGGTGACCCGCCGCCACGCCGCCGCCGCCCTCGCGGCCGGTGCCCTGGTGTCCCTCGCCCTGCTCACCCTGCCCGCCGCCGGGACCGGGGTCACCGTGGCACCGGAAGACCCCGGGGACTATCTCCGCGCCCAGTGGGGGAACTGGTCGGTGGTGGGGGGCTGTGACACCCGCGAGCGGGTGCTGATCGCCCAGGGCACCGGCGTGGTGACCGGCCCGGGGTGCCGGGTGCTGGCCGGGACCTGGACATCCCCCTACGACGGGGTGATGGTCACCGACCCCTCCGCACTCGACATCGACCACATCGTGCCGCTGGCCGAAGCCGCCCGCTCCGGCGCGCGGAGCTGGACCGCCCCGCAACGCAGCGCGTACTACAACGACGTGGCCGATCTGGTGGCGGTCACCGCGCGCACCAACCGGTCCAAGGGGGACCGGGACGCGGCGCGGTGGCTCCCGCAGGACTCCTACCGGTGCGCCTACGCCCACGCGTGGGTCACGGTGAAGACCGCGTACCGGCTCACCGAGGACCAGGCCGAACACGCCGCGCTGGCCCAGATCCTCGACGGCTGCCCCTAGCGCAACGGTCGCCACCGGGCGGTGGGGCGCAGCGGAACGTGGATACCGAAGCCGCTGGCGACGGCCGCGACGACCACACTCGGTGGGACGTCGAGCGCGGCGGCCAGCGCGAGCATGGTTTCCGGGCGCGGGAACGTTCTCAGCGGCCTGTGCACGATCTTGCTCAGCGACGCCTTGCTGAGAAAGCGGTACCCCGCCGCGTGTGCGCGGGCCAGCAGGTCGGAGTAGGCCAGCCCGTGCTCCCGCTGGACCTGGAGTATCAGGCCTCTCAGGTCAGTCACGAATCACCGCCGTGGGCAGGTCGCGCACGTCCAGGACACCGAAGTTCCCGGTCCCTCCCGACCCCTCACGGTCCAGCCCGAGCACCTCCACCGGCCCGTAGTGCATCGGCGTCACCGACTCGTGCGCGAGGTGGTAGTGACCGTGCACGATCACCGAGGGCATCACCACATCCACCACCTGCTGAAGCCGTTCCCGGTGCCGGTCGGCGCGGGCGAGGTCCGCGAGGGACCAGGACGGGTCGGGCGGCCCCAGCGGCAGGCGCACGGTCGAGGGCGCGTCGTGGGTGACCATCACATCGGCGTGGCCACCGGCCACCACCCGGGCGATGTCCGCGTCGGTGATCTCCTCCTGCGGCCACCAGGACACGCCCTCGGTGCGGTGCGCCCGGTCCACCGACACCGCGCCGCCCAGCGCGAGCCAGGACGTCCCGTGCCAGTCCCAGCGGTGCCCGCGCGGCAGCCAGGTAATCGCGCTGCCCACCGGGACCGGGTCCGTGCACCCGGGGGACGTGCGCAGCCGGTGCAGCTTGGGGTGGTATTCGTGGTTGCCGTCGACGAACCACAGCCTGGCGTCGACGTCGCACAGCGCGCGGTTGATCGAGTCCACAAAGGCCTCACCGCCCGGCCAGATCCCGAAGTCCCCCGTGTGCACCACGATCCGGGGGGACTCGTCCGGCAGCAGCTTGGGAAGCCGGGCGATCACCGACCGGGCCCACGGTGCCCGCCCATGCCAGCACCCGGCCACGACGATCCGGCGTGGGTCGTTCACGGTGCCGGGTCCAGTGCCGCCAGCGGGCCGATGATGTTGTGCCGCAAGCTCACGTACAGCTCGCGGAGAATCCCGGCGTAAATCTCGGCGGCCCGATCGTCGGCGAGCCCGGCCCGGTGGACCTCGGACGCCACCACGCGCGCCACGACGGCGTCCCACTGGTCATCCCTGATCAGCGCGGCGCAGGGGTCGCACGCCCCCCAGTTCCCCGCGCTCGACGCATGATCCGGGTCGTTGGGGTCGGTGAAATCCCGCGCGGGCAGCACCCATGCGGGTGTCCCGTCCGAGCAGAAGTCGCAGCGCCCCCGGAACTCCGTGCCCGGGTACACCGGCACCACGGCGTGGGTGTCGTCGAGGACCCGGTGGATGTAGCGCACCCCGTTGTTGTCGGTGTCCACGTTGAGCGACTGGCGGCAGGTCGCGCACATCATGTGGGCAAGTGGCTGGGACATATGGGTATTTCCCCTCTCTGAAGATGGGCGTTAACGCGAGCTATCCAGCACGGACAAGGGCTTACCGGTGGTGCCGGGCCCGCAGGCCGTACTGCCACAGCAGGCCCGGCCACCACCGCACGTCGCACTCCGGGCACGTGACGAGCAGGTCCAGGCTCAGCGGCGGGATGCTCAGCACACAGATCTCCTGGCACTCGGGGCACCGGTAAGGCCTGTCCCGGTTGCGTTTCACGGTGCGCGTCATCGCGCCCGCCGTTGCTCGGGGACGTACACGGCCCCGGGCTCGGTACTGGCGCCGCAGAGCCGCAGCAGGACAGTGAGCAGTGTGCGCAGGAACTTCAGCATGGGCGCAGCCGCTCCAGTGAGGTGTGCACCTCGTTGAGAATCCACCGGGTGGGCAGGCTCAGTTCCCCGCCGCACTGGTCCACAATGGATTCCAGCGCCTGGTAGGCGGCCCCGGCTGCCTGGCGGACCGTGCCGGGGGTGCCGATGACCGGCAGGTCCCCGCTGGCCGCAAGTTCCTGGGCGACTTCGGCTTGACTGGCGATGTACACAGTGAGATTTTCCTTTCCTTGAGGGGTTCGGCGGTCGGGTCCAGGGGTGTGCACGGTGGTACTGTTTTCGGCAGACCCCCCGCGCCCGAAAAACGGAAACCGGCGGTCAGTCGGCCAGCCACCAGACGTAGAGGACGACCCCCGCCGGGGTGACCTGGCGCGTGACGTTGCCGACGCCGGGGGTGTTCCACAAGCGTTCCTCCACCCTGGCCACGTCGGCGGGGTCGAACCCGTAGATCAGCGTGTCGTCACAGTCGATCGGGTTGGACTGGATCGTCGCCCGTAACCCCGGCGGCTGCCCCAACGCCTTCCGGATCGCCGCCGACCGCTCCCGCTTCCGGCGGGAATCCCGGCCGCTGCCCACGGTCAGCCACCGCCCGCGCGCTTGCGGCCCCGCCGCCGCCCGGCGGCTTCCTCGGCGAGGAGGGAACCCTCAATCTCCGCGAAGTCGATGTCTCCGGCGTAGATGTGCCGCCCGACCGCCGCGAACCCCTCCGGCGTCCCCGAGTACTGCGATGTCAGCCGCGCGTAGTGGGTCTCCGATCCCGAGCGGTAGGCCACCACCCGCTCCCGGCGGGTCTGCCCGCACCGCTTGCACCACGACACCCGCTCGTGTGTGCACAGTGGATCGCCGTCGGATTTGACGAAGTTGGGTTTATCCCGGGTCGGCCCCTCGGGGCCGTCATACCACCGGTCGTGGCCACTGCGGCGGCACATGGTGAATTCCGGGTACTCGCTGATGTAGGTGTGGATATCCGTGGCGGGCTGGTTTTCTGTGCGGGACATGGTGGCTGCGGTTTCCTTTGTCTAGACGGCACTATGGAACAGGCTGATCGTCGCGGGTTTCAGCCGGTCTTCCGGCTTTTCCGCGAGGGGTTCCCCCAAGTACACCTCGCGGGTCCACGCCTCCCCCACTGCCAGCGGCAAGCGCCCCAGGCGCGAGAGGTTCAGGCCGGTGAACCGCTCCGGCTGCTGCGCCCGCGCCCAGACCTTGATGACCTCCCGCTGCTCGCTGTAGCGCCGCTTCCCGGGGGCGTCGGTGACATCGGCGGGGGTAACCCACCACTCCGTGCCGGGGACCACCGTGACGTTGACCGCCGCCCGCTCCACGATCAGCGTCGGCAGCACCTCGTCCCCGGCGGCCTTATCGACCCGCCGCGCCCCCTTGGTCCACGTGCCGGTGACCGCGCGGAACTCGACCAGCGCCGTCCCGCACAGGTCTTTCTCATACGTCACACCGAAAAAGGTGAATTCCACCCGCTTCACGGCGGCGACTTCGCAGGCGTGCGCGGTTTTGCAGTCACACACCAACCGCTGGACAATCTCAATAGCCATGTATGTCTCCCGCAATTCCCTTTGTGGTCGGAGGTACGCGAATATGTGTGACTGCCTCGGGCTGTGCCGCGTCGCGGCCCTGCTCAATGTCCGGGTTGACCTGCTGGTGGACCTGGTGCGCGGCGGGCACGTCGAGCACCACGTCCACGATTCCCGGATCACCCTCACCCCCGCCGGGGTGGACGACCTGCGCTGGCGGCTGGCCACGGCCACCGCCTGACCTACGCCACGACCAGGTTCGTATCCGCGCCGTAGGCCGACGACACCCGCCCGGTGATATCCCCGACCCGGATCACATAAAACTCCAGGACCGGCAGATTCCTCACCCAATAGAGCACGGTGCAAGTCCCCGTCCCGAGCGGGGTGGACAGTGTCCCGCTCCGGAGAAACTCGCCGGTCACCGCCGACGCGATGGGGTCCGGAAGGTGGCTCACCACCGCGCACGCCCCGCGCACCTCGCCCGCTATCGACGTCGTGGGTACGCGGGTGAGGGCAGCGAGGGTGCACCACCCGAGAAGACAGATCGCCAGTATGTGGATAAAACCTCTCATGTTTTTACTCCGTTCCGTATTTAGCCGTACCTGGTCTCCGAATTCAGCTGGGATTGCAGATCTGCCACCATGCGGGTGAGATCGTCCACGCGGGTGCTCAAGGCGAAAATGTAGGTAATCAGGTTGTCCCGCACGTACTGCGGGGTCGGGTTGTCCGGCACCACGAATTCCTGTTCCGTGGTTACCTTTTTCCACACCGGCCGCACCGCCGGTGCCGGGGTGTCCCCCGGCGGCAGGTCCGCCGGGTCGGCGTTGAGCGGGTAGAGCCCGTCGATCAGGCCCGGCAGATACTCCTGCGGCCAGCCCAGCACCGCGCCCAGACCGGCGAGGATCTGCGCGGAGTTGCTCTGTCCGGTGGAATACCGCAGTACCGCCGACCGCAGGTTGTGGATGCTGACGTCCAGGCTTTTCACCAGATAGTCCTGGGTGTATCCGCGTTCTTTCCTGCGGGCCTCGACCAATGTAGTGATCGCCGCGATGCGCGCATCGCTGCTCCGACGCCTAGGTACTGCCATAGTGTGCTCCTGCGTGACCACCATCAGAGACGGACCGGCGGCGCGGAATCCCGTGCGCCGTTGTGTGCTGTGTGACAACGACATAAATGCCGACGTTATGCGTTACCTGCGGATACCGCCACCGGGGACACGACCCCAATCGGGGGTAAAAAGTGATCACCGTGCGTTGTTTCCGCTGGCCCTCGGCCCGCCGCCGTTCGCCTCCCGCGCGAGGCGCAGTGTGCGGCTGACGTGGGACGAAGCCAAGCCCGCGAGCGTCGCAATCTCACCTACGCGGAGATCGAGATCGTAGAGATTCACGATCGAAGCCGCCCGCTTTTCCCACACCGTCGTCAGGTCGATATAGGCGAGACGTTTACGTTCCTCGGCAGTCTTCACCGCCGTCGCCCGCCCCGGCGTGCGCCGGTTCGCGAGGTCCAGCTTGGCCGCGAGCAGCGCCCGGTTCGCGCTGTCGTGCGCCTCTTCGGACCTCTCCAAATCGTCCATCACCGTGCGCAGCTCGCTGAGCGCGTCGGCGACGGGGCCCACGACCATACCGGCGGCTTTCTCCAGCGCGGCGGCGGCAATCTCCAGACCCGCCCGCGCCGTCTTCGAGCGGTAATACCGGACCTCACCACGCAGGTACGCGGCCAGCTCCGGCACAGCGGCGGCGGCCTCCTCAGAAATCTTGTCCACGGTCTTGTCCTTTCAGGTTGTCCAGCGAATCGGTTTCACTCCACAGCGCCAGCCCCGCCCGCCGCCGGGCGGGGTTGACCGCACGGCAGCACCCTGGGCACACCGGACGGTTCACCGCCCGCCCCGCGTCGCCGCCCAGATCGGGCGGCAGCCCCGTCTGCGGGTCGACCGGCACACTCGGCACGGTCTTCGGGTCAAACTCGAATGGCCGCCCGCACCGATAGCACGGGCCAATCGCGGTCATCGCCGCCATAACTTTCTCCTTATCTCGTAGGGAAACCGCTACTACTCGGTGGTGACGTCCTCGGCCGCCGCCACCGTCAAGACGTGCACCGCTTCCAGCAGATCCGGCCGACCCCGCGCCCCCCACTCCGCACCGAACGTCGCGACGGTTGCCAGATACGACACGATCTCCGGCACCGCCGCCCGCGCCTCCTCCGAGAGGAACGGAATCAGCCGGTCCGCCAATTTCGTCCGCCCGGCGTGCGGCCGGGCTAGCGGCTTCTGCCCCCGGATCGTGGCGGTAAGCCGGTTGCGCTGGTCGAGACACGCCCCGCCCGGTACCGCCTCGCACGTATCGCAGTCGCCAAACCATTTCCAATCGGTGCGGCTTGTCATTGTTGGGCGCCTTTCTAGTTGGATTGCGTAAGAGCTTCCTCGGCGTCGACGTCGTAATGCCCCGCCATCGCCCCGCGCCGGTGAGTCATCCTGTCCGCGAGAACCCGGTGGTGGCCTTGAGACAGCCACGTTTCCCCCTGGTGGGTAAACACGTGCACCCGGCCATCATGGCTACAGGGATCGTAGTGTGACCACTCGTACGTGTAGGGGAATTGGATATAGTGCTCCAGCGTGGGCCGATGCAGATATTGCTGACTGGTGTGCAAAGGCTCGTCCGGCGAAACGTACCGGACGTGATCAGAAGGTGCCTCCGTTTGCTCGGCGTACTGATACGGCCCCGATCCTTCGGGATGCACAGTGATGCCATACCGGCCCATCAACTCACGAAAATCACCACCTGTGATCATCATTTCGGGGTTCTCCATTTCGGGGATCTCCTCTAGTTGGATTGCGTAAGAACTGTGTCCGGCGGCGGATTGTCCGCGTCGTAGTGCGCGAGGACCGTGGACCCCTCCGCGTCCACGCGGAGCACCCACACCTCCGCACCCCGCCGGGCGATATCCCGCCCCTCGTACAGTGCGGCACACTCCGACGGTTTCGCCGACCGGTACCTAGGTCTACCCGGGTACTGGTACTCGACCTTGTACGGCAAGGTCTGCCCTCGTTTCGGCACGGGTCCACCCCTCCTCTTTGTTGGTAGGTAAGGGAACTAGGGCCGGGGAGGTGTTCCTCCCCGGCCGGGGGCTACTCCTGCTTACGCCGGGGTGCTGAGTATCCGCAGGTACGCGGCGTGCAACTCGTCATCCTGGCGCTCGGTGTCGGCCGGGTACTGCTCGGCGAGTTTCCGCGACAGGAGAACCAGTTCCACCACCTGACGTTGGGTCAGGCCCGACTTGTTGTCACTAAGCCGACTCTCCATCTCCTGACGTTCCCCGTCGGTGATTCCCGCATACTGGTCCGCCCAGTACAGCGCGTTCCACTCAAATTCCGGGCGGTTGTCGAGGACATGATCTAGTTCCTTATCGAGTATGTCCTCGAAGTCGATGTCACTGACATCCGTACCCAGCGGCCCGACAATGGAACCGGAACGCCAGTAGCACCCGCGCGGCAACTTCGGCGCAAGGGTTTCTTCTAAGCATGTAAAGAAATTATCAAGAAGGACACCGAACTGGATCTCCGTGTAGTCGCGGGGGTCGAAAACCTCCCCGAACTTTTTTTCCTGTACCGCGCGGGACAGTGCGGGCTCATCTTCGTGGCTGACAAGAACAACAACGGTGGAATCTTCGGTAGTCATGGCTGCTTCTCTTCCTGGTAGGTGTTTCCGGTGCTCCAGCGTGGCCGTGGAGCCATGAACGCGGGCACCCCCGCAAGGGTGCCCGCGAACACGGCCGCACGGCTTAGCTGCCCAACACCGCCTGCTCAATCTGCGGTCGCCGCTCGGCGACCTCGTCCCCCGCGCTGCGCAGCATCTCCGCGATGTCATACCCGCCGAGATCGGTCCCGACCGGCCCCACGATGGAGCTGGTCGATGGCACCCAATGGCACCCGTCCGGCAGCATCGCATCGAAGTCCGCGACCACCGCCGCCATGAGCGCATCAATCAGCGTCGCCCGCTCGGACTCGCTGTAGCCCCCCTCGGCGAGGTATGCGCGCCACCCCTCCTCTTCCCGGGTGTAGCTCAATACGGCGTTCGTGATCAGCTCTGTCGTGATGTCAGTCATGGCTGCTTGTCCTTTCTGTCGGTGGTGGCAATGTCTTTTTGTTGGTGCATGTTTTGGTGGTACAAATTTTGCCGCACTGGCATATCCACGCCATGCGCCGTTTCCTTTCCTAGCGGACTGCGGGTAACGCGGTCAGTGCCGGTAAATCCATCGTGAGAATCTCCAGCGTCTCCCAATCCGGCGTTACCTCCCTCTGAATCCGGGACGGCACCGC
>Ga0307279_10000009_pt1 | contig 21671 bp, 22 predicted proteins | sample ER_DNA_118_FD_194484 | JGI IMG/M metagenome (GOLD analysis project Ga0307279, IMG submission 194484) | Bulk soil microbial communities from the East River watershed near Crested Butte, Colorado, United States - ER_DNA_118 | ecosystem: Environmental > Terrestrial > Soil > Floodplain | place...
AAAGCGGGATGACTATCTGCGCCATGCCGAGGAGGCCGTGCCGCTGTTCCAGGAGTTCGGCGCGACCCGGCACGTCGAAGCCTGGGGCGACGACGTGCCGGAGGGAAAGACGACCGACTTCCGCCGCGCCGTGCAGGCGAAGGAGGACGAGACCGTCGCCTTCGCCTGGTTCGAATATCCGGACCGCGCCACCCGGGACTCCGCCAACGCCAGGATGATGAGCGATCCCAGGATGGAAAAGATGGGCGCGTCGATGCCGTTCGACGGGCAGCGGATGATCATGGGCGGCTTCGCCTCGATCCTCGACGAGGGCGAGGGGGGCCGCGGAAGCTATATCGACGGCTTCGTCGCGCCGGTGCCGCTGGCGAACAAGGATGCCTACCTCGCGATGGCGCAGAAGGCGGCCGCGATCTTCCGGGAAAACGGAGCGCTTCGCGTGCTCGAAGGCTGGGGCGACGATATCTCGCACGGCAAGGTGACCGACTATTACCGGTCGGTGCTCGCGGAGGAGGGCGAGAACGTCGTCTTCTCCTGGATCGAATGGCCGTCGAAGGAGGCTCGGGATTCGGGCTGGGCCAAGGTGATGGCGGATGAGCGGATGAAGGGAAGCGAAATGCCGTTCGACGGCAAGCGACTGTTCTTCGGCGGCTTCGAGCCGCTACTGGACGAGCCGCGCTGATGGGCCGGCGGATCATCGGCGGCGCCTTCGTCTCGGTCGACGGGATCATGCAGGCGCCCGGCGGGCCCGACGAGGACCCGACCGGGGGCTTCCCCTTCGGCGGCTGGCTCGCGCCGCTCGGCGACGAGGGGCTCGGGAGCCAGATCGAATCGCTCTTCTCGAAGCCGTTCGACCTGCTGCTCGGCCGGAGGACCTACGACATCTTCGCCGCCTACTGGCCCTACGCCGCGCCGGAGGACCCGATCGCCGCGCTGTTCGCCCGGATCGGCAAATATGTTCTGACTCACTCCGAGGCGCCGCTGGAGTGGCAGGGCAGCCGCCGCCTCGACGGCTTCGAGGCGCTGGCGGCGCTGAAACGGGAGGACGGGCCCGACCTCGTCATCCAGGGCAGCGCCACGCTCTACCCGCAGCTTCTCAAGCACAAGCTGCTCGACCGGCTCGTCCTGATGACGGCGCCGGTCCTGCTCGGCGGCGGCAAGCGGCTGTTCGGCGACGGCGGGGCGCCGAGCGGGCTCAAGCTGGTCGAGCACCGGGTCACTCGCAACGGGATCGCCATGGCCACTTACGATGTCGCGGGCGAGGTCGAGACCGGCAGCTTCGCGGAGCAGGAGCCGAGCGCTCCGGAGCAAGTGCGCCGGGAGAAGATGAAGCGGGGGGATTGGTAGGGCGCGGCTGAAGGCGGGGACACTTTGCTAGCAAAGTGTCCCCTTACTACCACGACTCAGGCGAAGGCGGGGCGGGACTTGAGGCTGGTGTAGGCGTCGATCACCGACTGGAGAGCCGCTTCGTGGCCCCGGTCGCCGCCATTGTGATCGGGGTGATAGCGGCGAAGCAGCTCGGCATAGCGTTTGCGCAGCGTGCGGCGGTCGGCGTCCGTGCCCAGGCCGAGGACGCGCAGATGCTTGCGATCGTCGCCGCTCAGCTCCCGCCCGTCGTGGCGAGGCCCCTCGGCGTTGGAGCGGCGGAAACGGGCGCCGATGGCATCGAGCGGGTCGGTGAAGTCGGCCCAGCGCGGCGGCCCGTCGCCACCGGCGCGGGCGAAGGCGCGGGTCTCGCGATCCCAGCCGCCATAGGGGGTCTGCGCCGCCTCGATCTCCTCGGTGCTCATGCCCGAGAAGAAATTATAGCCCTGGTTGAACTCGCGGACGTGATCGAGGCACAGCCAGCGCCAGTCGCCGGGCCCGTCGAAATTCGGGCGGCGGCCGGCGGGGGCGCGGAATTCGCCGGGGCCGGTGCAGCCGGGATGAGCGCAAACCGCCTCCCCCCGATCCGTCCGCCCGTGAAACCGCGTTTCCCTTTTGCCCGAACTCGCCACCTGCTCCCTTTCCGCTCCGCAGCCTTTATATAGGCTGGATGAGCCATTCTTTCACCGGTCCCCTTGCCGCCGAAATCGACAAACGCCTGCGCGAAGCACTCGCTCCGGCGCATCTCGAAGTCCGCAACGACAGCGCCCGCCACCGGGGTCATTCCGGCGACGACGGAAGCGGCGAGAGCCACTTCGCGGTCGAAGTGGTGGCCGAACGCTTTGCCGGGATGAGCCGGGTGGAGCGCCAGCGGGCGGTCAACGCCGCCCTCGCCGACCTGCTTCGGGACCGGATCCACGCGCTCGCGATCAAGGCCCGGGCGCCAGGCGAGTAGCCGAACCCCCGACCCGCGCTCGCGGCCGGCCGCGATTGCCGCTATGGCCCGCCCATGACCGACGACGCACTCATCCTCCAGACGCTTCACCCGACCACCCACGACCTTGGGGGGTTCAAGGTGCACCGGACCCTTCCGCACCGGGAGCGGACCATGGTCGGGCCGTTCATCTTCTTCGACCAGATGGGGCCGGCGACCCTCGCCGCCGGAACCGGAATCGACGTCCGGCCGCATCCCCACGTCAACCTCGCGACCGTGACCTATCTGTTCGCAGGCGCGATCGACCATCGCGATTCGCTCGGCACCTTCGCGACGATCGAGCCCGGAGCGGTCAATCTGATGACGGCCGGGCGCGGGATCGCCCATTCGGAACGCTCGCCACAGGCGCTTCGGCCGGGCGGGCCGGAGCTTTCCGGCATCCAGACCTGGCTCGCCCTGCCCTCGGCCAAGGAAGAGATCGACCCGGCCTTCGAGCATGTCGCCAAGGACCGGCTTCCGCTGGTCGAAGGCTCCGGCGCCTCCGCGCGGGTGGTGATGGGGAACCTCTGGGGAGCCTCCTCCCCGGTCACCTGCCATTCCGAGACGATCTACGCCGACGTCCGGCTTCAGGCGGGGGGCGCAATGCCGATCGACCCGGATGCGGACGAGCGCTCGCTCTACGTCGCCGAGGGCGAGGCGAGCCTCGACGGGCTGACGCTCGAGCGAAGCGTGCTCTACGTGCTTCGGCCCGGCACCTCCGCGACGCTTCGCTCCGGTTCCGGGGCGCATGTCATGCTCGCCGGCGGAGCGCCGCTCGACGGCCCGCGCCATGTCTGGTGGAACTTCGTCTCGTCGCGGCGCGAGCGGATCCAGCAGGCGAAGGACGACTGGCGCTCCGGCCGCTTCGTCCTTCCGCCCGACGACAAGGCGGAATTCATCCCGCTCCCCGAGCAGCGGCCGCTGACGGTAAGCTATCCGTGAGGGGCAACGGAGGTTCCTGGTGCCTGATCTCGAAACCCGCCGCATCGCCCTCTCAACGGGGGTGACGCTCAACGTCCGGCTCGGCGGCAAGGAGGGCGGGGAGCCGATCCTGTTCCTCCACGGCTTCCCCGAATCGCACCGGACGTGGCGCTACCAGCTGCCGGAGCTCGCGGCGGATTATTTCGTCGTCGCTCCCGACCAGCGGGGGTTCGCCGGGTCCGACCGGCCGGACGGCGTGGGGAATTACGAGACCGGGAAGATCGTCGACGACGTCATGGCTCTGGCCGATGCGCTTGCCCTGAAGCATTTCACCCTCGTCGGCCACGATTGGGGCGGAGCGGTGGCGTGGGCCGCGGCGCTCGCCCACCCGTTCCGGGTCAAGCGGCTCGTCATCGTCAACGCGCCGCATCCCAAGGTCTTCCAGGAAAGCCTGATCGACGACCCGGCGCAGCGCGATGCCTCGCAATATATCCGCGCCTTCCGAAGCCCGCTGATGGAGGCCGGGATCAAGGCGATGGGGCTCGGCACCTTTTTCGACAAGACGTTCGGAGCCCATGCCGACCTTACCCGCATCAGCGCGGAGGAACGGCAGCAATATCTCGACGAATGGTCGCAGCCGGGCGTGCTCACCTCGATGCTGAACTGGTACCGCGCCGCGAAGATCGAGGTTCCGGCGCCGGGTGAGGAGGCGCACAAGCCGCTGTGGCTCCACGCGCCCTTCCCGAAGATCCGCCAGCCGACGCTGGTGGTCTGGGGCCTCAAGGACAAGGCGCTGCTGCCGGTCCAGCTCGAGGGGCTGCACGGCCTGGTCGAGAACCTGCGGCTGGTGACCTCGCCGACCGCCGGGCACTTCCTGCCCTGGGAGGAGCCGGACACCCTGACGGCGGCGCTTCGGGATTTCCTGGCGGAGACGTAACCCCCTCCCTGGAAAATGGGAAAATGGGGACAGGCACCAATTATCCGTGAGGCCCTTGACGCCGGAAAATGGGAAAATGGGGACAGGCACCAATTATCCCGCCGGGGCGGAAATTAGTGCCTGTCCCCATTTTATCCTGTCCCCATTTTATCCTGTCACCTCCTGTATTCAGGGAGGGGGGTTAGGTCGCGCTTCCAAACTCTTCCCCGCCCGCCTAAATCGCGACCATGGCCGACAAGGACAATCCCATCGAAGCCTTCCGGCAGGTGCTGACCGGCGCCGCGCGGGCGATCGCGCGCGAGCCGGATGTGGAGCTCGGCTTCACCGCGGAGGGCCCTTCCGCGGCCGGCAAGACCGTCAAGGTGCCGATGCCCGGCCGGACGCTTCCGGAACGCGAGGTGGCGGAGGCGCGCGGGTTCGCGGATTCGGCGGCGCTGAAGCTGCGGCACCACAATGCGGCGCTCCATGCCCGCGGCGCCCCTGCCGACGAGATCGCCCGTGCCGTTTTCGATGCCGCCGAGCAGGCGCGGGTCGAGGCGCTCGGCGCACGGGCGATGGACGGGGTCCGCGCCAACCTCGCCCGCGCCACCGAGATGCGGATGCGCACCGATCCGATCACCCGCGCCCGAAGCCGAGCCGAAGTGCCTCTCGGCACCGCCGTCGGGCTGATCGTGCGCGAGCGGCTGACCGGGGCCGCGCCGCCCGAGGCCGCCCGCGCCGGCCTCGACATGGTCGAGGATTGGATTGAGGAGAAAGCCGGAGCCGGACTCGACTCGCTCGGCGTCGCCATCGACGACCAGGCGGCCTTCGCCGCGTTGGCCGCCAAGCTGCTTCGCGACTTGGAGCTGGTCGAGGGCGATCTCGATTCGGAGCCGGATCCGAACGAGGGCGAGGCCGGCGACGGCATCGACGATCGCGACGGCGAGGAGGGCGAAGACGAGAAGGACGACGAACCGGGCACCGGCGAGGCCGAGGCGGAGGTGCGGGTCGAGCAGGGGGAGCGCTCCGACGACGAGGGCGAGGGCGATTATAACGACCAGGAGATGGGCGAGGCGGAAGAGGGTACGGGCGAGGGCGAGGAAGGCTCGATGCCCACCCGCCCGAACCGGCCGCTCTCCGACCTGCCGCCGCAGTTCGACTACCGCATCTTCTCGACTCGCTACGACGAGGTGATCGAGGCGGCCGAATTGTGCGACGAAGCCGAGCTCGGGCGGCTTAGGGCCTATCTGGACCAGCAGCTGGTCCACCTGCAGGGCGCCGTCACGAAGCTCGCCAACCGGCTTCAGCGGCGGCTCATGGCGCAGCAGTCGAGGAGCTGGGACTTCGATCAGGAAGAGGGGTTGCTCGATGCCGCCCGGCTGGCGAGGGTCGTCGTCAACCCGGCCCATTCGCTAAGCTACAAGGTGGAGCGGGACACCGAGTTCCGCGACACCGTGGTCAGCCTGCTGATCGACAATTCCGGCTCGATGCGCGGCCGGCCGATCTCGATCGCGGCGATTTCGGCCGACATCCTGGCGCGGACGCTCGAGCGGTGCGGGGTCAAGGTCGAGATACTCGGCTTCACCACCCGCGCCTGGAAGGGCGGGCAGGCCCGCGAGGCATGGCTCGGCCAGGGGCGGCCGCCCAATCCCGGCCGGCTCAACGACCTCCGCCACATCGTCTACAAGGCCGCCGACGAGCCGTGGCGGCGTGCGCGCCGGAACCTTGGGCTGATGATGCGCGAGGGCCTGCTCAAGGAGAATATCGACGGCGAGGCGCTGCTCTGGGCGCACAACCGGCTGATCGCGCGGAGCGAGGAGCGGCGCATCCTGATGGTCATCTCCGATGGCGCGCCGGTCGACGATTCGACCCTCTCGGTGAACAGCGGCACCTATCTGGAGCGCCACCTGCGCCAGGTGATCGGCTGGATCGAGGCGCGCTCGCCGGTCGAGCTGGCGGCGATCGGGATCGGCCACGACGTCACGCGCTATTATGCGCGGGCGGTGACGATCATGGATGCGGAGCAGCTCGGCGGAACGATGGTGGAGCAGCTCGCGAGCCTGTTCGACAAGGCTTGAGACCCCCGCTCGTCCCCGCGTTCCGAGGGGGCAGGGGAGGATCGGTAGGTTCCCCAAAAACAAGGGGCCGGCACCCCTTTTGGAGTGCCGGCCCCACCCTCGCTACGCGACTGGAGGGTAAGCAAGCTTAGTAGCGGCCGCGGCAGCTCGACTTGTCGATCGAGTTGCCCGCCAGCGCACCGAGCGCGCCGCCCAGGATGGCGCCGGTCGTGCCGCTGCCGCCGCGGCGGTAATAGCCTCGGCCCGAGCCGCGCCCGACCTCGCGGCCGAGGAGGGCGCCGGCGACTCCGCCGACGATCGTCCCGGTGGTGCCGCTGCAGCGGCGATAGTCGCCGCGATAATTGTCACGGTAATTACCGCGATAATAGTTCTGGCGACGGCCGTAATAACGGCTGTCGTAGCCGCGGTTATTGCCCTGGCCGTAATAGCCCTGATCGTAATAGCCGCGACCGTAGCCGCCTCGATACGACTGAGCGTCGGCTGCCGCGGGAACGACGGTCATCGCGCTGGCGGCGGCGACGGCGGCGAGGATCAACTTCTTCATCTCTCATCTCCTTTGGCCGGCACCGACGTAATCGCCTGCGGCCGTGTTGGAATGCTGGCTTTCTACGGCGATTCGCTTGAGGGCTGCCTGAATGCACTTGTCAGCCGCCGTTCAGGCTCGCGGCGACCCGCCCGCGGCGATAGAAGCCGCGCCGATGCGCTTCCTCTTCGCCCTCCTGGCCCTGCTTTTGCTCGCCACCTTCGCGCCGGTGCGCGAACCGGCGGCGGAGCCGCTTCCGGCGGTGAGCCTCGTCTGGGCGGAGCCGGTACCGATCGACCCGAGCTGGCCGGGCCGAAGCCGGATAGGGCGCCTCCGCTTCCTCGGCGGCTGGCGCCTGGCCAGCAACGACCCTCGATTCGGCGGCCTCTCGGCGATGAAGGTCGAAGGGGGGTCGGTGCTCGCCTTCAGCGACGCCGGGTGGATGATCCGCTTTCCTCTCCCCGCGGCGCGGTCGCCGATGAAGGCGCGGATCGGGCCGCTGCCGGAGGGGCCGGGCAGCGCGAGGCGCAAGTCCGAGCGGGACATCGAATCGGTGTGGACCGACGGGCAGTCGGCGTGGCTCGGGTTCGAGCGGCTGAACGAGGTGTGGCGCTTCGCCCGGCCAGGCTGGAAGGCCGTCGCCCACGCCGCCCCCGAGGCGATGCGGCACTGGCCCTCCAATCGCGGCGCCGAGGCGATGGTCCGCCTCGCCGACGGCCGCTTCCTGATCTTCTCGGAAGGGCGCGGTCGCGGCGGTCCGGCCCTGCTGTTCGACGGGGACCCGTCGTTTCCGGGCACGCGCGCTCGCGCTTTGCGCTACCGCCCCCCGGCCGGCTACCGCGCCACCGACGCGGCAGTGCTGCCCGACGGCCGGCTGCTCGTCCTCAACCGGCGCGTCGCGGTGCTGGAAGGGCTGACGGCTAAGCTTGTCCTTCTGCGCGCCGGCGCGGGCGTGCTCTCGGCGGCCGGCGAAGTCGCCGACCTCAGGCCGCCGCTCACCGTCGACAATATGGAGGCGCTAAGCGTGACCCGGGAAGGGGACCGGACGATCGTCTGGATCGCGTCCGACGACAATTACAATCCGCTGCAGCGGACCTTGCTCCTGAAGTTCACGCTAAAGTGACACCTCTCCCGCCCCGGGAGAGGGGAGCGCACAGACCTCAGGCCGTCGCGGCGGTGTCGGTCGACTTCTTCGAAATCTCGCGCTTCAGGCGGCGCGCCTTGAGGCTGAGCTGCTCGTCGCCCGCCTTGGCGAGCCAATTGTCGAGGCCGCCGACATGCTCGACCGAACGAAGGCCGTTCATCGATACGCGCAGCTTCACGCCGCGGCCGAGGGCGTCGGAGATCAGCGTCACGTTCTGCAGGTTGGGCAGGAAGGTGCGCTTGGTCTTGTTGTTGGCGTGGGAAACGTTGTGGCCCACCTGCCGGCCCTTGCCGGTCAGCTCGCAAATGCGCGACATGATCAATCGTCCTCGAAAATGAGACGGGGGCGCTTCGCACGCCCCCGGAATCGGTGGCGCGAATAACCCGTCGTCGGTTCGGCGTCAACCTCGCCGGCTCGTCGGAAGCGCGCGGGACGATCGTTGCGGAGGTGCAACCGGTTGTGCGCGGGTACGTTTACTGACACGGATCAATCGTATTGAAAAGTGAAGGACCGATCATGCTGCGCGCGCTCCTCGTCCTAGTCGCCCTGGCCATCCTCGCGGCGATCGTCCTCGTCGCGACCGGAGTCGTCAGCCTCCAGCAGACCCAGACCGCGCAGGCGCCCGCGTTCGACGTCAAGGTGAAGAAGGTCGAGCTCGGCACGACCACCACCAACGTCTCCGTACCGGCGGTGGAGATGAAGACGAGGCAGGTGGAGACGCCGGCGCTCCGGGTCGGCGACGGCAACAGCGCGCAATAGGCTTTCGCGCGGGCGCGGGCGTCGGCGCCCGGCAGATGGTCCGGCCTTTTTCCGATCCGATGCGGCTGGCACTCGACGAGGCGAGGGCGGCGGCGCTCGCCGACGAGGTGCCGGTGGGCGCGGTCGTCACCCGCGCGGGCGAGGTGGTCGCTACGGGGCGCAACCGGATGCGCGGCGGCCTCGACCCCACTGCCCATGCCGAGATGGTGGCGCTGCGCGCGGCGGGGGAAAGGCTCGGCTCCTCCCGCCTCGACGAGTGTGACCTGTGGGTGACCCTGGAGCCCTGCGCGATGTGCGCCGGGGCGATCGCGCTGGCCCGGGTGCGCCGCCTCTATTTCGCAGCGCCCGATCCGAAGGGCGGCGCAGTCCTGCACGGGCCCCGCCTTTTCTCGCAGCCGACCTGCCACCACGCGCCGGAGGTGTATCAGGGAATGGCCGAGGAAGAGGCGGCGGCCTTGCTCAGGGACTTCTTCGCCGGGCGGCGGACCTAGCCCTGCTGCTCCACCGGGACGATGCGGATCTCGACCCGGCGGTTGGCGGCGCGCTCGGCCTCGGTGGCGTTTGTATTGCCTGGCAGCGGCTGCGCGGAGCCGAAGCCCTCGGTCGCGACCCGCTCCTGCGCGACTCCGCGGCCGGCGAGATAGCTCGCCACCGACTGCGCGCGGTTCCGGCTGAGCGGAATGTTGATCCGGTCGCCGCCGGACGGATCGGTGTGCCCGTAGACGTCGATCATCGTCGAGGGATAAGCGGCAAGGGTCTGGGCGACCTGGTCCAGCGTCGGTCGGAATTGCGGCTGGATGTCGTAGCTGTTGATCGGGAAGGTGATCCCCGAAGGCATGGTGAGGAGCAGCTCGTCGCCCTGGCGCTGGATCTCGACTCCCGTGCCGGCGGTGCGCTGGCGGAGCTCGCGCTCCTGCTTGTCCATATAGCCGCCGATCGCGGCGCCGGCGACGGCGCCGATGCCGGTGCCGACGATCCGCTCGGTCCGGTCGCGGCGGCCGCCGATGATGTCGCCGCCGAAATAGCCGACGACGGCGCCGACCGCTCCGCCGATGGCGGCTCGCGAGACCTTGCGCTCGCCCGTCTGCGGGTCGGTCACGCAGGCCGCGGTGGCGAGCAGCGAGACGGCGGCGACTCCGCCGAGAAGCTTGTCGGTGATACGCATGACACGTTCCTTTCCTGGAGGCCGGAGGGCGGCCCGGGGTGAACGGGCGAGTGAACCGCCGCCGCGGCGCGACGGTTCCGCGACGGCGACGACGCGGAAGAGCTTGTGGCGCCGAAGCCACAGAGGCTAAGGGAGGCCGCGCCTTATGCCGCCAGCCCCCTCCCCATTCCCCTGGACCGACGTCGTCGTCATCCTGCTGCTCATCGCGCTGAACGGAGTCTTCGCGATGGCCGAGCTGGCGATCGTCTCGTCGCGCAAGCCGCGACTCAAGGCGATGGCGAAGAACGGCCGGCGCGGCGCGCAGACCGCGCTCGACCTCGCCGCCGATCCAGGCCGGTTCCTGTCGACGGTGCAGATCGGGATCACGCTGATCGGGATCCTCGCCGGCGCCTATTCGGGCTCCAGCCTCGGCGGACCGGTGGGCGAGCGGCTCGCCGGGCTCGGCCTTCAGCCCAAGACCGCCCAGACGCTCGGCTTCACGCTGGTCATCATGGTCACGACCTACGCTTCGCTGATCATCGGGGAGCTGGTGCCCAAGCAGTTCGCCCTCCGCGCGCCGGAGCCGATCGCCGCCACGGTCGCGCTGCCCATGCTGTGGATCGCGCGGGCGACGGCCCCGCTCGTCTGGCTGCTCGACCGGACCAGCGCCCTAATCTTCCGCCTGCTGCGCCTGACCCGCGACAATTCCAATCAGGTCACCGCCGAAGAGCTCCACCTCGTCGTCGCGGAGGCCCATACCGCCGGCGTCCTCGAGGAATATGAAAGGGCGATCATCTCCGGGGTCGTGCGACTCGCCGACCGGCCTTCGCGCGAGGTGATGACTCCGCGGACCGACGTGGACTGGATCGACGTCGACGCCGATGTCGCCGAGATACGCGATGCGCTGCGGGATTCGCCGCACAGCCGCTACCCGGTGGCCGAGGGCTCCGTCGACCGGCTGATGGGCGTCGTCCAGGCCCGCGACATCGTCGTCGCGGCGCTCGACGGGCGGCCGCTCAACCTTCGGGAACTGGTTCGCGAGGCGCCGGTGGTGCCGGACCAGATGGACGCGATGGACACCCTCGGCGTCCTTCGCGGAGCCGAGGTTCCGATGGCGTTCGTCCACGACGAATACGGCCATTTCGACGGGATCGTCACGCCGGCGGACCTGCTCTCGGCGCTGGCCGGGGTGTTCGCCTCCGATGCCGACTCGGCACGCGACCCGCCGCTGGTCGAGCGGGAGGACGGCAGCTGGTGGGTCTCCGGTTCGCTCGCCGCGGACGCGCTTTCCGACGGGCTCGGGATCGCTCTGCCCGCCGACCGCGATTATGCCACCACGGCCGGCTTCGCGCTTTCCGTGCTCAAGCACATCCCCGAGGTGGGGGAGCGGTTCGTCTACGCCGGCTGGCGGTTCGAGATCGTCGACATGGACGGGTTCAAGATCGACAAGCTCCTCGCCAGCGAGGTGGTGAGGAAAAGGCGGGGCGGTTAGCCGCCCAGCTTCCCGAACTGCGCCTCGAAGCCGTCGGTGTCGCCCCGCTCCAGGAAGCAGGCCTGCTCGACCAGCCGGTCCTTTTCGATCCGCCCGCGGAAGGCGCCCATCCGCTCGTCGAGAATGGCAACCTCGTTCGCGGTGAGACGGGCCAGCTGGTCGTAGCGAGTGATTCCGCCCGCATTGAGCTGGGCGGCGAGCTTCGGACCGACGCCCTTCAGCCTCTGCAAATCGTCCGGCGGTCCGCTCGGGCCGGGAATGACCGGGTGGGCGTCGATCCCCAGTATCTCGCCCGCGACGTCGGCCGAGGCGGCGGCGAACTCGTCCGGGACCGAATTTCCTTCCGGCCCGTCGCGGCCGACGGCGCGGGTCGCCCGGTCGGAGCCGACGGACCGCTCGTTCCCGCCCCCGGCGGCGCGCCGGAACACCCAGAAGGCGACGACGAGGCCGATGAGGACCGCGATGACGATGACGAAGAGGTTGTACTGCGCAAGCGTGCCCATTTTGTGTCCTGTAAAGGTCAGTCGAGGAAGGATCGGCGCCGACGGCGGCCGAAGACGATTGCCCCCAGGCCGAGGCCGGCGGCGTAGGCGAGGGCGAGCATCAGCGACGTTTCGGCAAGAAGCGGTATTCCGCCGCCCTTGCCGCGCTCGTCGGCCCAGCGCACGGCGGCGACGCCGGGAACGGAGCGGACGTAGTCGCTAAGGCCCCATTCGCTGCCGAGCCCCTCGCGCTGGAGGTCGTTGGCCGGCCCGCTCATCGTCGCCGTTCGGCTGACCGGGTCGCGGCCCAGGCGCACCGCGATGCCCGGAACGGCGAGCGGAGCGATTTCGGCCCGCGCCTGCGTCTCGAGCGAGTCGACAAAGGCTTCGCCGCGTCCGGCCGGACCGTGCCAGATCCACCCCATCAGCAAGGTGGCGGCGAGGCCGATCAGGATCTTGGCGGCTTTCGGCATTGCGACGATCCCTCCTCCTTCATCCTCTACCCGCAAAAGCGGCCGCGGCAAGCCTTCAGCCGCCGCGCGCGATCTCGCGCCAGCCGATGTCGCGCCGGCAGAAGCCGCCGGCAAAGTCGATCGAGTCCACGGCCGAATAAGCGGCCGCGCGCGCCTCTCGGACGTCGCGACCCGCGGCGGTGACGCTGAGGACGCGCCCGCCCGCCGAAACCAGCTGCGCGCCCTCGCGGGCGGTGCCGGCGTGGAACACCTTCGCCTCCCCGACGTCGCCGATGGCAATCGGAACTCCCGTCTCGGGCGTTCCCGGATAGCCCCTGGCGGCCAGGACGACGGTCAACGCCGCGCCGTCGGCGAAGCGCGGCGGCTCCGCCTGTGCCAGCGTCCGTCTCGCTGTGGCTTCGAGAAGGTCGAGCAGGTCGCCTTCGAGCCGCATCATCAGCACCTGGCATTCCGGATCGCCGAACCGGGCGTTATACTCGATGAGCTTGGGGCCCTGGGGGGTGAGCATCAGACCGGCGTAGAGAATGCCCGAATAGGGCATTCCGCGCTCGGCCAGGGCCCGGACGGTGGGGCGGACGATCTCCTCCATCACCCGCGCTTCGATCCCGGCGGTAACGACCGAGGCGGGGCTGTAGGCGCCCATTCCGCCGGTGTTCGGCCCGGTATCGCCGTCGCCGACCCTTTTGTGGTCCTGGGCGGTGCCGAAGGGTAGGATCGTCTCTCCGTCGGTGAGAGCGAAGAAACTCGCTTCCTCCCCCTCCAGGAATTCCTCGATGACGGCCGTTCCGGAACCGCCGGCGAAGATTGCGTCGAGCGCGGCCAGCGCCTGTTCTTCCGTCTCGGCGACGACCACCCCCTTGCCGGCGGCGAGGCCGTCCGCCTTGACGACCACCGGGGGCGGGAAATCCCCGAGCGCCGCCTCCGCCGCGAGCCGGTCGCTGGCCCGGGCGTACCGGGCGGTCGGAATTCCGCAGCGGGCGCACAGGTCCTTGGTGAAGCCTTTGGACCCTTCCAGCTGCGCCGCCGCGCGGTTTGGCCCGAAGACCGGGAATCCGGTCGCCCGCAGATTGTCGCCGAGGCCGTCGACGAGCGGCGCTTCCGGGCCGATCACCACGAGCTCGACCCCGTGGCGACGGCAGAAATCGACCACCGCGCGGTGGTCGCGAAAGTCGAGCGCGACGAGCTCGGCATGCTCCGCTATCCCGGGATTCCCGGGCGCAGCGAACAGCTTGCCGAGCCGCGGCGATTGCGCGAGCTTCCACGCGAGGGCATGTTCGCGGCCGCCCGAACCCAGCAGCAGGACATTCATGGACGACTTCCCTTCCACCGACCGCGGGTTCCTAGCAACCGAGGCGCCGGGGGACAACGCGGCCGCCTTCTCCGTCTCGGAGCTGGCGATGCGGCTCAAGCGAACGGTGGAGGACGCCTTCGGTCACGTCCGGGTTCGGGGGGAGATATCGGGGTGGAAGCGCGCGGCCTCCGGCCATTGCTATCTCTGCCTCAAGGACGACAAGGCGGTGATCGACGGGGTGCTGTGGAAGGCGACCGCGGCGGCGCTGGGGTTCCGCCCCGAGGACGGCATCGAGGTGGTGGCGACGGGCAAGCTCACGACCTATCCCGGCCGCTCGCGCTACCAGATCGTCATCGAACGGCTGGAGCTTGCCGGGCAGGGCGCCTTGATGGCGCTGCTCGACAAGCGGCGTCGCGCCTTGGCCGCGGAAGGGCTGTTCGACGCCGCGCGCAAGCGGAAGCTCCCCTTCCAGCCGAGGGTGATTGGAGTGGTCACGTCCCCGACCGGCGCGGTGATCCGCGACATCCTCCACCGGCTCGCCGACCGCTGCCCGTGCCACGTGATCGTCTGGCCGGTCGCGGTCCAGGGCGAGGGCGCCGCGGCCCAGATCGCCGCCGCCGTGCGCGGCTTCGACGCGCTTCCGGAGGGCGGGCCGGTGGCTCGGCCGGACCTCGTCATCGTCGCCCGCGGCGGCGGCTCGATCGAGGATCTGTGGGCGTTCAACGAGGAGGAGGTGGTGCGTGCCGTCGCCGCCTCCTCAATCCCGATCATCTCCGCCGTCGGGCACGAGACGGATACCTCGCTGTGCGACTTCGCAGCGGATGTGCGTGCGCCGACTCCGACCGCCGCCGCCGAAATGGCGGTGCCGGTGCGGGGCGACCTGCTCGGCCAGCTTCGCGAGCTCGGCTTCCGGATCGAGCGCTGCGCCCGCCGGGCGCTCGACCGCTCCGCGGAGCAGCTCGAGGCGACGGCGCGCCGGTGGCCGGCGCGGGAGGCGCTGCTCGCCCCCCAGCAGCAGCGGCTCGACGATCTCGCCGACCGCCTTCCCCGCGCCTTGCGAACCGAACTCAGCCACGCCCGGGCCGAGCTGGGCAAGTCGGCAGGCGCGCTTCGCCCCGGACTGCTCGCCGGAGCGCATGCGCGGGCGAGGGAGCGGCTCGACGCCTTGTGGAGGGTGGCCCAGCTCGCCCATCCCAACAAGCCGCTGGAGCGCGGCTACGCGCGGGTGGAGGATCGCGCCGGCAAGACCCTGATCTCGGCCGCGGCGGCGCGTGCGGCGGGGCGGCTTCGGCTCGTCTTCGCGGATGGGGCGGCCGATGCCGCGGTCGACGCGACGGGCGTTGAGCGAGGGCGCCGGGGAGCTTATCTGAAGGCCGCGGGCGAGCAGCCCAAGCTTTTGTAAGGAGCCTGGATGGCGATGCTGATGGCGAACAACGGACGCGAGGCGCGGCTTCATTACATGGCCGGAACGTTCCGGGTGCTGACGCCCGGTGACCATGTCGTCTGCGCCGTCACCGGACGGCCGGTGTCGCTTGAAGACCTGCGCTATTGGAGCGTGGCGCGCCAGGAAGCCTATGCGACCGCGCAGGCCGCGGTGGAGGCGGCGCGGCGCGGATGATCCGCCTAGCCGCTGTGCCAGCCCTGCTGCTCTTGGCCGGCGGGGGCGCGACTTCGCCGTCGATCGACATCGCCGGGGTGGCCGAACAAGGCGCGCTGCTGCGCGGCACGGCGCCGCCGGGAACGCAGTCGCTTACGCTCGACGGACAGCCGGTGCCGCTCGGACCCGGCGGCCGCTTCGTCGTCGGCCTCGATCGCGACCGGACGCAGGAGGCGGTGCTCGCCGCCCGCCTCCCTGACGGAAGCACCGCCGAGCGCAGGATCGGGGTGCAGCCGCGCGCCTGGCGGATCGAACGTATCGCCGGGATCCGGCGGCCGGCGGTGCCGAGCGCCGACTTCCTGCGCCTCCGCGAAGCCGAGCTCGCGCGCATCGCCGCGGCCCGCGCAGCCGACAGCTCCGCCGGCGGCTGGAGCCAGCGCTTCATCTGGCCGGCGCGGGGGCGGATCAGCGGCGCCTTCGGCGCCCAGCGCTTCTACGGGGCCGAGCCGGCGGCCTTCCACGCCGGGGTCGACGTCGCCGCGCGCGCCGGAACGGTCGTGATCGCTCCGGCCGACGGCGTAGTCGTCCTCGCCGGCCCGCCCCGCTTCTCGCTAGAAGGCAATCTGGTCATCCTCGACCACGGGCTCGGGCTGAACAGCGCCTTCCTCCACCTCTCGACCGTGGCCGTGGCGGTGGGCCAGGCGGTGCGGCAGGGAGAGCCAATCGGGACGGTCGGGATGACCGGTCGTGCCACCGGTCCGCACCTGCATTGGGCGGTCAGGTGGCGGGAGGCCAGGATCGACCCGGCACCGCTCGCCGGGCCGATGGCGCCGCCGACGGTCAGAGCTGGCGCTTCGCCTTCACCGCCGGCTGCCCGTTGATGCTCATCGTATAGCTGCCGAGGGCGGCGCGTTTCACCTTGACCTTCTGACCGGCGCGCGGCCGCAGCGCGAGCGGATTGTTGTCGGTCTGGGCCCAGGTGCTGCCGTCGGCGAGCTTGACGATCCACCGGCCGTTGCCGTCCTGAATCGCGCCCGCGACGGTGCCGTCGATCGAAGTCACCGCCTCCTCGTCATTGTCGCCGTCGCCGCCGCCGAAGATGCTAAGCCGTGGCAGGTCGAGCCCGAACAGGCTCCGCTTGGTCTCGCGGATCTGCTTCCGGTCGACGATCACGAGCTCCTTGCGCTCCGCCGCCTGCTGAAGGTTCTGGGCGGCGGTGTCGAAACATTGCAGGCGCGCCCGGTCCTCGGTGATCGCGCGGCAGCGAACCAGAGCCTCGAAGGATTCCGGCCGCTGCTGCGGCGCCCGCGGGAGGTTGTCCTTCGAAACCGCCGCACCGGCGCCCAGCGCCGCAAGGGCCGCCGCCGCCATTCCAGCTCCGATGGCTACCCGCATGCCGTCACTCCCGCCTCGTCTCGCGGCGGGTTATGGCGCAACAGGCCGGGCGGACGCAACCGGACACCCGAGTGCGCAGCTGTGATAAATTTATCACGAACCGCAAAATCCGCAGCGGCTCCGGGTCAGGGGAATTGCTTCGCTTTCATTACATCTCGTAAACAAGCAACGGCTCGCCAGTGTGGAAGCTGGCGCTCAGGGATGAGAAAAAGACGGCGGCTCGAGCCGCCAAAAGGGGACAGACATGAATAAGAACCGCATTCTGAACACCTTGCTTGCGACGACGTTTATCGGCGGCGCGCTCACCATGGCGAGCCCGGCGTTCGCTCAGGGCACCACCGGCGGCACCGGCCAGCAAGGCACCGAGGACACCCAGCCCCAGACCGGTCCGGTCGAGGCGGCGAATCCGAACCAGTCGGCCGACGCCAATCCCGACGCCGCCGATACCGGCGCGATCGTCGTTACCGGCTCGCGCATCCCGCAGCCCAACCTCACCGCGGTGAGCCCCGTCACCGTCGTCAACAGCCAGGAAGTCCGGCTTTCGGGCACGACCCGCACGGAAGACCTGATCAACTCTCTTCCGCAGGCCTTCGCCGAGCAGGGCGGCAACCTCGCCAACGGCGCGACCGGCACTGCGACGGTCAACCTTCGCGGTCTCGGCTCCAACCGCACCCTCGTCCTGATCAACGGCCGTCGCCTCGTCCCGGGCGATCCCTCCTTCCCGTCGCCCGACATCAACATCGTTCCGGCCGCGATCATCGATCGCGTCGACGTGCTGACCGGCGGCGCCTCCTCCGTCTACGGTTCCGACGCCGTCGCGGGCGTCGTCAACTTCATCATGGATACCGACTTCGAGGGCATCAAGCTCGACGGTCAGTACAGCTTCTACAACCACGTCAACGACAACCAGTCGCTTCGTCCGGCGCTCGCCCGCCGCGGCTTCCCCTACCCGCACGGCACGGTGACCGACGGCGGCGCGGTCGACCTTAGCGCCCAGATCGGCGCCGGCTTCGACGACGGCCGCGGCCACGTCGTCGCCTACGGCACCTATCGCAAGATCAACCCGATCCTGCAGAACAAGCGCGACTACAGCGCCTGCGCCAGCCAGGCGCGCACCGTTGCGCAGGTTGCGGCGGCTCCGACCCGCCTCGTCGATTGCGGCGGCTCGGCCACGGCGGCCAACGGCACGATCATCGCCTTCACGGGAACGCCGAACGTCGACCCGAACAAGAGCACCTTCACCTCGACGCTGTTCCAGATCGGCCCGAACCGCACGCTGCTCCCGGGCTCGACCCCGTTCAACTTCGCGCCGTACAATTATTACCAGCGCCCGGACGAGCGCTACACGGCCGGCGCCTTCGCCAATTACGAGATCAGCCCGGCCCTGAAGCCCTATCTCGAGTTCATGTTCATGGACGATCGGACGCTCGCCCAGATCGCCCCGTCGGGCGATTTCGGCAACACGCTGACGATCAACTGCGACAATCCGCTGCTTAGCGCCCAGCAGCGCTCGATCATCTGCGCTCCGAACAACCTCATCTCGACCCAGATCAACCCGCTGACCGGCCAGCTGGCGGGGAGCGCGGTCGGCTCGACCGTCTCCGCGTCGAACCCGAACGGCCTTCCGCCGCAGGCGTTCATCGATCCGAGCACCGGCCAGCCCTACTTCCGCGGGACGGCGCAGATCCTGCGCCGCAACGTCGAGGGCGGCGGCCGCGTCGACGACCTCCAGCACACCACCTATCGCGGCGTGATCGGAATGCGCGGCGACCTTAGCGAAGCCTGGTCCTACGACGCTTATTACCAGTATGCCCGGGTCAACTTCGCCGAGACCTATACCAACGACTTCTCGGTCAACCGCCTCACCCGCGCCCTCGACGTCGTCAATGTCAACGGAGTCCCGACCTGCCGCTCGGTCCGCACCGGCGACGATCCGAACTGCGTTCCCTACGACATCTTCGGGCTCAACCCGAGCGCCGCTTCGATCGCCTACCTGCAGACGCCGGGCTTCCAGCGCGGCCAGGTCGAGCAGTCGGTCGCCGAAGTCTCCCTCACCGGCAAGCTCGGCCAGTACGGCCTCGCCTTCCCGTGGGCCGAGGACGGCGTCTGCATCGCGCTCGGCGCTCAGTACCGTAAGGACAAGCTGAACCTGAACACGGACATCGCCTTCCAGACGGGCGATCTCGCCGGCCAGGGCGCTCCGACGCTCCCCGCGAACGGCGCCTTCGACGTTCGCGAGCTGTTCGGCGAAATCCGGATCCCGATCGTGGAGAAGAGCTTCTTCGAGAGCCTCGCGATCGAGGCCGGCTACCGCCGGTCCGATTACGACCTCAAGGGTGCGGCGTCCGGTCGCGGCTTCAAGACCGACACTTACAAGTTCGGCCTCGACTTCGCTCCGGTGCGGGACTTCCGCGTTCGCGCCAGCTACAACCGCGCCGTCCGCGCGCCGAACATCCAGGAGCTCTTCGCTACCCAGCGCGTCGCTCTGAACGGCAGCTCGGATCCCTGCGCGGGCCACACGATCACGGCGGCGGAAACGGGCTGTCTCGCCCAGGGCCTGGTCGTCGGACAGAACGTCGCGGGCAACCCGGCCGGCCAGTATAACGGCCTGATCGGCGGCAACCAGAACCTGACTCCGGAAACGGCGACGACCAAGTCGGTCGGAATCGTGGTCCAGCCGCGCTTCGTGCCCCGGCTCGCCCTCACCGTCGACTGGTTCGACATCAAGGTGAACGACGCCATCCAGCAGGTCGGTCAGGACACCATCCTCGCCGAGTGCGTCCGCTCGGCGGATCCGACCTTCTGCGGCCTCGTCCATCGCGACCAGTTCGGGTCGATCTGGCGGACCCCGCAGGGTTACGTCACGGACATCACCCGCAACATCGGCGGCGTGAAGACCCGCGGCGTCGACGTCGGCTTCAGCTACTCGATGGAGCTCGGCTCCATGGGCGGCCTCAGCCTCAACGCGGTCGGCACCTGGCTCGACAAGCAGATCGTCAACACCGGCGTCGGCGCGGCCTTCGACTGCGCCGGCCTCTACGGCCTGCAGTGCGGCCAGCCCAGCCCGGAATGGCGGCACAAGGTGCGGCTGAGCTTCACCACCCCGGACGGGATCGGCCTGTCGGTCAACTGGCGCTACTTCAAGGCGGTGGACATCGACATCTCCGATCCCAAGGGCCCGGGCGTCTCGAAGTTCGCGCCGTTCAACGCTCGCATCCCGTCGCAGAACTACATCGACCTCGCCATGACGGCGCGGATCGGCGACCACTACAACTTCCGGATCGGCGTCAACAACATCTTCGACCGCGCCCCTCCGATCATCGGCGCCAACGGCACCGGCAGCGAGATCAACGCCTGCCCCGCCGTCTACTGCTCGGGCAACAGCTTCCCGGGCGTGTACGACGCGCTGGGCCGGTACATCTTCGCCGGCGTGACGCTGAACTTCTAAGCCGGGCAAGCGCCCCGGAAGAACTGACGGCGGGTCTTCGGGCCCGCCGTTTTCTTTTGGTCTCCCCCGCCGCTAAGAGGCCCGAGTGAGTCGAGCCGCCGATCCCGGACAGGAAGCGCAACTCGAGCGCGACGCCGACGCGGCGGCCGCGCGCGGCGACATGGCCGGCGCCCGCCGTCTGCTCGAGCGAATGACCGCGGCCGCTCCCGGCCGGATCGAACCCTGGCTGAAGCTGAGCGCGATGTGCCGCGCGGTCGGTGACGTCCCGGCCGCGCTGGCGGCGGTTTCCGGTGCCCTGCGGGTCGATCCGCTCGCCTTCCTGCCGCTTCTCCTCAAGGCCAATCTGCTCGAGCGAGCGGGCCAGTCCGAAGAGGCGGCGCGGACCTACGGCTACGCGCTGGCGCAGAGGCCGGCGGAGATTCCGCCCCATCTTGCGGCGATGGTCGCCCATGCGGAGGCGGTGCGCGACGCCGATATGGCGCGGAGCGCGGAGCGGCTCGAGGCGGCCGCATCGCCGGCCGAGGCGACGCTCTCGCCGGGCGAGCGGAGCCGGTTGGCGCGCTTTCGGACCAACGTGCTGAGGAAGACCCGGATCTACCATTCCGAGCCGACCCACTTCCACTATCCCGGGCTTAGGGAGCGCGAATTTCACGACCGGGAAGATTTTCCCTGGCTGGACATCCTGGAAGCCGCGACGGCTCAGATCGCCGAGGACTTCCGGCGGGTGATGGAGGCCGAGCGGGCGGAGCTCGTTCCCTACCTCCAATATCCCGCCGACGTTCCGCTCCGCCAGTGGCAGGCGCTCAACCACAATCGCGCCTGGACCGCGATCCACCTGGTTCGCAACGGCGCGGTGGTGGAGGCCAATGCCCGCCACTGTCCGGCGACGATGGCGCTCCTCCCGAGGTTGGACCAGCCGGTTATCGCCGGGCGCGGACCGAATGCGATGTTCTCCCTTCTCGCCCCCGGTGCCCACATCCCTCCGCACACCGGCGTCGCCAACACGCGGGTGGTCTGCCACCTGCCGCTGATCGTGCCGCCGGGCTGCTGGTTCCGCGTCGGCGAGGAGCGGCGCGAGTGGGAAGCCGGAAAGGCCTGGGTGTTCGACGACACGATCGAGCACGAAGCCGCGAACCCGAGCGGCGAGCTGCGCGTGATCCTGATCGTCGACACGTGGCACCCCGATCTGTCGGAAGGGGAGCGGGACGCGGTCCGGGCGGTGATGCTCGCCTCCGATCCCGCCGGAGCGGCGGAGGGCTTGTGACCGACGAGGCACGGCGGCTCCTCGCGCGGGCCGCACCGGGCGATCCCGAAGCCGCCGCAGCGGCCGCCATCGCGGCCCTTAACGAGGGGCTGGAGGCGGAAGCCCTCCCGGTGCTGGAACGCGCCCTCGCCGTCGCTCCCGGCGACGCGCGCCTCTGGCAGCTGCTCGGCCTCGCCTTCCGCGCCCTCGAGGACCTGGCGCCGGCGGTGGAAGCTTTCGCGCGCGCGGCCACGCTTGCGCCGGCGGACGCCCTGATCGCACACGGTCACGCGCGCGTGCGACTGGAGGCCGGCCTCCCCGCCAGCGGAGCGTTCGAACGCGCTCACGCGCTCGCGCCGCTCGACGGGGGGATTTTGCAGGGAAGGGCGGCGGCGCAGCTGGCGGAGGGTCGCCTCGCCGATGCGATTGC
>Ga0307279_10000010_pt1 | contig 21251 bp, 22 predicted proteins | sample ER_DNA_118_FD_194484 | JGI IMG/M metagenome (GOLD analysis project Ga0307279, IMG submission 194484) | Bulk soil microbial communities from the East River watershed near Crested Butte, Colorado, United States - ER_DNA_118 | ecosystem: Environmental > Terrestrial > Soil > Floodplain | place...
CTGCCTCGCCCAGCTTTACGGTTTCGCGCGCCAGTCCGGCGGCACCGCGCGGATCGAAAGCGAGGTAGGGAAGGGGACGACGGTCACCATATACCTGCCGCGCACCCGCTCGGTCGCGGAGACCCTGAAGCCCAGCGTCCCGGAGACCCGGAACGTGACCCGCGGCCGGGTGCTGATCGTCGACGACGATCGCGACGTGCGAACGGTTGCCGCCGCCATGGTCGCCGAGATCGGCTTCGAGGTCACCGCCGCGGCGAGCGGGGAGGAGGGGCTCGACCTGCTTCGCTCCAACGCTTTCGATCTCCTCCTAAGCGACGTCGCCATGCCGGGGATGAACGGAGTCGAACTTTCCCGCGCCGCGCGCGTGCTCGCGCCCGCGATGCCGGTGCTCTTCGCCAGCGGCTACGCCGATCTCCAGACGTTCGGGCACGAGATCTCCGCCGAGCGGCTGCTCAAGAAGCCGTTCCGGATCGCCGAGGTGGCGATGCGGATCCAGCAGGTGCTCGAGGCGGGGCCGGAGCCGGTCGCTTCGCGCGGGCCGGCCGTGCTCGGCACAAGCGCCTCCGACGCGCCGGCCGGACACGCCTGACCGATCAGCGAAGCCCCTCGCGGCGCGGATAGAGCCCGAGAACCAGGTGCAGTGCCCCGGCGAGCAGGGCCGCCATCGCGAGCAGCGCGTAACCCGGTTCCTCCGCTTCCGGCGGCTCCACCGCCCGGGCGCGACCGGGGGCGAGCGGCCGCGAGGAAGCCGTCAGCTGCCGGCTCCACGAGGCGTGGCTCGGCCGCACCATCGGCAGGTTGGCGGCGGGGTGGAGGATCGGCAGCACGTGCGCATAATCGGTCGCCAGCGAGTGGCTTCCCCGCCCGCTGCGCCACACCACGCGGTGCCCGCGCGGAACCGTGTCCCATGAACCGCCCGCGCAGATCATGTCGCGCTCGCACCGGCGGCAGCGGCTGAACCAATAGCCGCTGTTGTAGACTTCCCCTTGCCCGGCTTCGTGGCCGCCGAGCGCGCACAGGATGCTCATCGTCCTTCCTCCCTTTCGTCCCTTCCGATTTCCTTGAGGCGGTATTCCGCCATCTCCCGCAGGTCCGGCCCGCCGGACAGGCGGGCGATCTGCGGGTCCCAGATCTCGAACGCGCCGCCGGTGCCGACGAACAGGGCGAGGGCGCCGATCCGTCCCTTCCAGCGCATCATCCGCGGCAGGGTTACCCGTCCGGCGGAGTCGAACTGCGTCTCCTCCGCGAAGCCGAGCAGGCGGCGCCGGTCCTCCCGATCCGCGAGGGCAGCGCGCCACCCCGGATCGTAGGCGCTTAGACACGGTTCGCTCTCGTGGGCGCCGAAGACGATGCGGCGGCCGTCCGACCGGCGAACGAGGGTGTCCAGAATGAAGGAAGGGAGGCGCAGCCGTCCCGCGGCGCTCACCGGCTCGATCGCGTTGCCGCCGAAGAGAGGCCCCACCTCCACGCCCGACACATCCCCTCACGCCACTCGCCGGGCCCGACATCGGCCCGGCGGGGGAAGCTTAGGCGTTAACCCTTCGACCGCGCATGATAGGACTTCTACACAGGTAACTTTACCGTCCCCCGGTTCGGCCAGTACGGGCCGTTTGCATCGTAAATGGGTACCGAAGTTGATCTATGAGCGGGTGCGGCCGTGTCATTCGGGGACTCGGCGGGGATAGCTTTCTACAAGCTGCCGGACGGCGTCAGCAGCGGTTCACCGTAATTTCCCTAGGTTGCTCATTAACCAGCAAGGTCAGACATTTGACCGGCGCGGCCGAGTGTTTGGCCGGAGGGGGGAGGGGAGCTTATGTCCCACCAGCGCACCGTGTACGTGGTCGATCGGGATCTTGCCTCGAGGCGGGCTCTCAATTCTCATCTCGCGCGGATCGGCGCCGAGGCCTGGCCCTTCGTCGGCGGGGCCGAGTTCCTCGACATCCTCGATCATCTGATGCCCGCCTGCGTCCTGCTCGACATGGAAGCCGGGCCGGGCGGGCTTGAGATCATCGCCGAGCTCGCGCATCGCCGCCCGGGGTGGCCGGTGGTCGCGATGAGCGCCGCGCCGGAGGTGGCGGTCGCCGTCGACGCGATGAAGCTTGGGGCCCTCGATTTCCTCGAGAAGCCGATCGAAGCGGCGAGCCTCGCCGCCGCTCTGTTTCCCGCCTGGGGGAGTCTCGAACGCTCGCTGGAGCAGAACGAGACCCGGCGCCTGGCTGGGGAGCGGCTGGGCCGCCTGACTCCGCGCGAGCTCGACATCGCCCTGTCGCTGTTCGCGGGCCACTCGAACAAGGCGGTGGCGCACCTGCTGGGCATCAGCGTCCGCACCGTCGAAATGCACCGGGCGCACATCATGGCGAAGCTCGGGGTAAAGACGCTGGCCGAAGCCGCGGTCCTCGCGACTCAATCCGGGATTGCCGCCGCGCCGCCGCGCTCGGCGCCGCCGGCGCAGTCCTTCGCGCCGTCCGCAGTGCTGCTCCCGCGCCGGCGTCTCGCGGCGCGCTAGGCTTCTCCGATGCGGAGTTCGCGCCGGCGATAGAGAAAGGCGCTACCCTTCCAGGTTGTTCGCCGCATAGGGGTCCCTCAAGCCGACGCCGATCGAGGCGCGGGTCTGCTCGGCTTCCGACGACGTGACCGGATAGGCGCAATAGTCGGCCGCGTAATAGGCGCTCGGGCGATGGTTGCCGGAAAGGCCGATGCCGCCGAACGGCGCGGTGGAAGGCGCGCCGTTGGTCGGCTTGTTCCAGTTGATCACGCCGGCGCGGATATTGGCCCAGAACCGGTCGTAAAGCTCCGGGCTGCCGCCGATCAGCGAGGCCGCCAGGCCGTAGCGGGTTGCGTTGGCTTCCGCGAGGGCGGCATCGAAATCGGGGACCCGCACGATCTGGAGGACCGGACCGAACAGTTCCGCATCGGGCCGGTCCCGCACTTCCGTCACGTCGATGACGGCCGGCGTCAGGAACGGCTTGTCGTCGAACGGACGGTCGAGGTGCTTCACCGGCCGGCCGCCCTTGATGATGAGGTCGAGGAAGGCTTCCTGAAGCTGGTCGGCCGCCTGGTTGTCGATGACCGGGCCCATGAACGGCGTCGGGGTGGCGTGCGGGTGATCGACGATGATCCGCTCCGCGAGCTTGACGACGGTCGCAACCAGATCCTCGTGGTCGCCGTTTCGGACGATCAGCCGCCGGGCTGCCGTGCAGCGCTGGCCTGAGCTGAGGAAGGCCGACTGGATCACCAGGATCGCGGCCGCGTAGAGGTCCTTGGCATCCCAAACTACGAGGGGGTTGTTGCCGCCCATCTCGAGGGCCAGGATCTTTTGCGGAGTTTCGGCGAACTGGCGGTGGAGCGCGATCCCGGCGCGCGCCGAGCCGGTAAAGAGCAGCCCGTCGATTCCGCCGCTCGAGGCAAGCGCCCGGCCCACTTCCGGTCCCCCCTGAACGCAGCGGACGACGTCTTCCGGCACCCCCGCCTCGTGGTAGAGCTGGACGAGCTTCTCGCCGACCGCCGGAGTCTTTTCCGAAGGCTTGAAGACGACCGCGTTGCCGGCGATCAGCGCCGGGACGATGTGCCCGTTGGGCAGGTGGGCGGGAAAATTGTACGGCCCGAGCACGGCAAGGACTCCGTGCGGCTTGTGCCGGACCGCGACGCGGGCGCCCATCGCGCCTTCCAGCCGACGCTGCGACGTCCGTTCCGAATAGGCCGACACCGATATGTCGACCTTGTTCACGACCGCGTCGACCTCGGTGAGGGTCTCCCACAGCGGCTTGCCGGTCTCCCGGGCGATCAGGTCGGCGAGGATGTCCTTATGTCCCCTGACGACGTTGCCGAAGCGGCGAAGCGTCTCGATCCGGACGGAGAGGGGCCGCGCCGCCCATGCCGACCAGGCGGCGCGGGCGCGGGCGACCTCGGCCCCCGGGTCGCCGCTCTCGCCCGACCACAGCGCCGCCCCTGTCGCCGGTTCCCACGAAGTCAACATCGCCATGACGCGGTTCCCACCATGCCGCGTCGCGCGGGTCAAGCCAGCGGACGCATGGCCTCGCCCATGCATCGCACTTCGTCGACCTTGTCGTGAAAGGATGACCAGTCGTCGGCTTGGTCGATCCGCGACCAGATCGCCTCCACTTCATCGATGTGCATCGAAGTGGGCGCTTCCCTGGACCAATAATCGTGATCGAGCGCCTCGGCAGCCGGCTCGAACGCGGCGATCCGCGCGCGAAACGGCTCGAAACCCTCGCCGTCATAGGCGGGATCGGCGGGCGAAGGCCGCCGCCTGCGCCCCCCGCGCCAGTCGAAGAAGAATCGGTCGATCTCGACGCTCTTCCGCGCCAGCGCCGTCTCGATCGCGCCGAGGAGCTCGGAGTCCTTCTCGGCACCGGCGGAAAGGACTCCCAGCCGCCGAAGGATGGCTTGTGCCAATGCGCTCTGGAACTCGGCGGGGAAAGCCTCCAGCGCCGGGGTCAGAGCCTCGGCCTCGGCAATGGTGCGCAGCGAGGCGGCGAGCTGAACCACGTCCCAATGGATCGCCTCCGGCTGCCGCCCGAAGGAATAGAGGCCGGCATGGTCGAAATAGGCGGCGGTGAAATAGCCGTCCCACAACGGCGTGAAGCGCCAGGGGCCGTAGTCGAAGCTTTGCGCGGTCACGGCGATATTGTCGCTGTTGAGGACGCCGTGGACGAAGCCGGCCGCGATGTACGACGCGGCGAGCCTTGCCGCCTTGCCGGCGACGTGGCGAAGCAGTCGCGCCGGCGCGTCGTCGCCGGCCGCCGCGTCGCCATAATAATGTTCGAGGCAGTAAGCGACGAGCCTGCGCATGTTCTCGGCCTCGTCGAAATAAGCGAGGCGCTGGAAGGTGCCGATGCGGACATGGCTGTGCTGGAGTCGCACCAGCACCGCCGAGCGGGTCGGCGATGGCTCGTCGTTACGCTCGAGCGCCTCGCCGGTCTCGATCAGCGAGAAGCTTTTGGACGTGTCGGTGCCGAGCGCTTCCAGCATCTCGGTCGCGAGCACCTCCCGCACGCCGCCCTTCAGCGTCAGCCGGCCGTCCCCGAAGCGGCTGTACGGGGTGCGACCGGAGCCCTTGGTGCCGAGATCCAGAAGCCGGCCGTCGGCGTCCCGGAGCTGCGCGAACAGGAAGCCGCGGCCGTCGCCTATCTCCGGATTGTACACCCGGAACTGGTGGCCGTGGTATCGCAGGGCCAGCGGCCGAGTGAGGCTCCCCGGCAACGGGTCGAAACGCGCGAAGTGGCGTAACCATTCCCCGTCGCAAAGCGCGCCGAGGCCCACGGCCTCGGCCCAGCGCTGGTTTCGGAAGCGCAGGATGGTCTTCGGGAAGTCCGCGGCCTCGACCGGGTCGTAAAAGGCTTCGCCCAACTTCTCGATGACCCGTTCGGGCCGGTAAAGCGGGTCGGAAAGGGCCTGGGACATCCAGCCGCAACCGAGCGGGCGCGAGCCGGTTCCCTTCCAGCCCCTTGACCTCGGGGCCCGCGGGCCGGAAGGTGGCCCGATGGGGGCCGCGACGGATAGCCACTGGACCGACGGCTGGTGGAGCTCGGCCGACGGCCTTCGCCTCCATTATCGCGATTATCCCGGCGGCGGCGGCGGGCGGCCGCCGATACTGTGCGTAGCGGGGCTGACCCGCAACGCCCGCGACTTCGAAGGAGTCGCCGCCCGGCTCGCAGGCGACTGGCGGGTGATCTGCCTGGATCTGCGTGGACGCGGCGAGAGCGAGCCGGCGCGGGATTCCTCGACCTACAACCCGCTGGTCTACCTTCAGGACGTGCAGGCTCTCATCGCCGAGCTCGCGCTTGAGCGGGTTGCGATGTTCGGAACCTCGCTCGGCGGCCTGGTGGCGATGCTGCTCGCCGCCGCCGACAAGCCGCGCCTCGCCGGAGTGCTCCTCAACGATGTCGGGCCGGTGCTTGAAGAACAGGGTCTCGACCATATCCGCGCCTATGTCGGCCGCTCGCAAACCTGGCCCACCTGGGTCCACGCGGCCCGCGCCCTTTGCGAGGCCCAGCGCGAGCGCTACCCGGACTGGGCGCTCGACCAATGGCTGGTCTTCGCCAAGCGGGTCTGCCGTCTGACGCCGCAGGGCCGGGTCACGCTCGATTACGACATGCGGATCGCGGAGCCGCTGAAGGAACCCGCGCCGGCCGTCGACCTGTGGCCGGTCTTCCAGGCGCTTCGCGGAATCCCGGCCCTCCTCGTCAGGGGCGCTCTATCGGACCTGCTCGCCGCGTCGACGGCGGAGCGGATGCTCGCCGAGCATCCCGACCTCGAGATTGTGACGGTTCCGCGAGTCGGTCACGCGCCGACGCTGGAGGAAGCGGAGGCCGCCGAAGCCATCGACCGGCTGCTGATCCGCGTGGAGCGAAACGGCTCCGCCCGCTAGGGTGGAGAAATGACGGCCATCCGCATCCTCCATGCCCATTCCACTTTCTCCCTCGGCGGGAAAGAGGCGAGGGCGGTGCGCCTTATGAACTCCTTCGCGGATTCGGCGCAGCACGACGTGATCAGCGCGATGGCAGGCGAGACGACCGCCCGGGAGGGCCTAGACCGCGGTCTTGCCGTGCGCTTTCCCGCGGACGCCCCGCCGCTCTCCGGAACGCCGGGCCTTCCCCGTCTCTACCGGCTGGCGCGCTACCTGCGCGGCTACGATCTGGTCCTCACCTACAATTGGGGCGCCTTCGACGCGGTGATGGCGCGCTACCTCTTCGGCAGGGTCATGCGGCTGCCGCCGCTCGTCCACCACGAGGACGGGTTCAACCAGGACGAAGCCTCGGCGCTCAAGACGCGGCGCAACGTCTACCGCCGCATCGGCCTTTCCGCGGCTCACCGGCTGATCGTGCCCTCCGAGCGGCTGGAGGCGATCGCGCGGGAAGCGTGGCGGCAGCCGGCGCGGCGCGTCGTGCGGATTCCGAATGGGGTGCCTGTGGCCCGCTATGGCGTGCCGCCCGCCGCGGACGCCATGGCGGGACTTGAGCGCCTCCCGGGCGAGATCGTGATCGGCACGGTGGCGGGCCTGCGGCCGGTTAAGAACCTTCCCCGCCTCGTTCGCGCGTTCGCCGCGATGCAGACGAAGGCGGCGCGCCTCGTTATCGTCGGCGCCGGGCCCGAGAGCGAGCGCATAGCCGCCGAGGCTCGGCGGCTGGGAGTAGCCGACCGGCTGCGAATGCCGGGCTTCCTCACCGACCCCGCCGGCTGGATCGGGCTCTTCGACATCTTCGCGCTGTCGTCGGACAGCGAGCAATTCCCGATTTCCCTCGTCGAGGCCATGGCCGCGGGGCTTCCGGCGGTGGCGACCGGAGTGGGCGACATTCCCCACATGGTGTCCGCCGACAACGCGCCCCTCATCGTCGGGCCGGATGACGAGCCCGCATTCTCGGCCGCGCTCGACACGCTCGCCGAGCGGCCGGACCTGCGCCGCGCCATCGGCCGCGCGAACCGGGCAAAAGCGACGCTCGAGTTCGACGAGTCGGCGATGATCGAGCGTTACGCCCGCCTTTACGGCGAGGCGATCGGGCGTCCCGGGGCGTTCACCGGCGTCGGGTCGTGATTTTTTGGCGCATTTCGGCAGGTGACGGGTTATAGGCCCGCGCAACCTGTTTCGGAGGCATGATGTTCAAGGGATTGAAGCCGATCCTCTATGGCGGCCGCGAGGTCTGGCCGCTGGTGGAAGGCGGCAAGGGCGTCTCCGCGACGAACCATGCGAGCTCCGGCGCCTGGGCGGCCGCCGGCGGGATCGGCACCGTCTCGGCGGTCAACGCCGACAGCTACGATCCCGAGGGGAAGATCATACCCCAGGTCTATTACGCCCTCACCCGCCGGGAGCGGCACGAGGAACTGGTCCAATATGCCATCGACGGGGCGGTCGCGCAGGTGCAGCGCGCCTACGACATCGCCGGCGGCAGGGGCGCGATCAACATCAACGTCTTGTGGGAAATGGGCGGTGCCCAGCGCGTCCTTCAGGGCGTCCTCGAACGTACCAGGGGCCTCGTCGCCGGCGTCACCTGCGGCGCCGGAATGCCGTACAAGCTAAGCGAGATCGCGGCCTCCTACGGCGTCAATTATCTGCCGATCATCAGCTCGGGCCGTGCGTTCCGCGCGCTCTGGAAGCGGGCTTATTCCAAGGCCGCCGAATGGCTGGCCGCCGTGGTCTACGAGGACCCGTGGCTGGCGGGCGGCCATAACGGCCTCTCCAACGCCGAGGACCCGCTCAAGCCGCAGGACCCTTACCCGCGGGTCAAGGAACTGCGCGACGTGATGCGCGAGGGGGGTATCCCCGACAGCGTCCCGATCGTCATGGCCGGCGGCGTCTGGAACCTCAAGGAATGGGAGAATTGGATCGACAATCCCGAGCTCGGGCAGATCGTCTTCCAGTTCGGTACGCGGCCCCTGCTCACTCAGGAAAGCCCGATCCCGGAGGAGTGGAAGGCGCGGCTGATGACCCTGGAGGAGGGCGACATCCTGCTCCACCGTTTCTCGCCCACCGGTTTCTACAGCTCCGCGGTGCGCAACCCGTTCCTGCGCAACCTCGAGGCCCGGTCCCATCGCCAGATCGCCTTCACCAAGGAGGAACTCGGCGATCACGCCTTCCAGCTCGACGTCGGCGTCGGCAACAAGAAGAATTACTGGGTCACCCGCGGCGATCTCCTCCATGCCCGGCAATGGTTCGCCGAGGGCTATACGGAGGCGCTCAAGACCCCCGACGAGACCCTCGTCTTCGTCACTCCGGAGGAAAAGGCGCAGATCCGCAAGGACCAGGCGGATTGCATGGGCTGCCTTAGCCAATGCGCCTTCTCCTCGTGGGCCGACAACGAGAAGAACACCACCGGCCGCCTCGCCGACCCCCGCAGCTTCTGCATCCAGAAAACCCTCCAGGACATCGCCCACGGCGGCCCGGTCGAGCAGAACCTGGCCTTTGCCGGCCACGCCGCCTTCCGGTTCAAGAAGGACCCCTTCTATTCGAACGGGTTCGTTCCGACGGTGAAGCAGCTCGTCGACCGGATACTTACGGGGGATTGATCGACGGAGTCACGCCACCCGGTCGGGCGGTTCGCGCCCTTCGGAAAAGGCGAGGATGTTCTCCACCATCTTCATCCCCATCGCCGTCCGGGTCTCGATGGTCGCCGAGCCCATGTGGGGGAGCAGCACGACCTGCTCCATCGCGACGAGGCGGGGATCGACGTTCGGCTCTTCCGGGTAGACGTCGAGGCCTGCGCCGGCGAGGGCGCCGCGCTCCAGGGCCGCGATCAGCGCCTCCTGATCGACGATCGCGCCGCGCGCGGCATTGATCAGGACGGCCTGCGCCTTCATCAGCGCCAGCCGGCGCGCGTCGATCAGGTGGTGAGTCGCCGGGCCGTAGGGCGCGTTGACCGAGACGACGTCGGCTTCGGCGAGCATCGCGTCGAGGTCCGGCCGGTAGCGCGCCGGGTGGTCCGGAACGGCCGCCCGGTTGTGATATTCCACGGCCATGCCGAACGCCGTCGCTCGCGCGGCGACCGCCCGTCCGATGCGCCCCATCCCGACGATCCCCAGCGTCTTGCCGGCAAGCGTCCGCCCAAGGAAATCGGTGGGCTTCCACCCGCGCCAGCGGCCGCCGCGGACGATCCGTTCGCCTTCGCCGAGGCGGCGCATCGTCATGAGGATCAGGGCCATGACCAGATCGGCCGTGTCATCCGTCAACACGCCCGGAGTATTGGTGACCGCGATGCCCTTCGCGCGGGCGGCGGCGAGGTCGATATTGTCGGTACCGACGCCGAAATTGGCGATCAGCCGGAGCCGCGGCCCGGCGCCGGCAAGGAGCGATTCATCGATCCGGTCGCCGACGTTGGAGGCGATAGCATCGGCGCGCGCAAGGGCGTCGGCAAGCCGGCGCCGGTCGAAGCTTGCGACGCCGGCGTTGAGTTCGGTTTCGAACAGCGCTGAAAGCCGCGTCTCCACCGGTTCGGGAAGAGCGCGCGTGACGATGACCAGCGGCCGCATCGCATTGCTGTGATTGCCCCAAAACGGGCCGTCAAGCGCAGTTGCCGGTTGAAGCGCGCCCGCGCTCCTGCCTAAGGGTGGCTGCGAGGAGAGACGCGATGCGGAAAGGACTTGCGCTGGCATCGGCCCTGGCGTTGACGCTGTCGGTCGCGCCGGCGGGCGCTCAGACGGAGCGCAAGCCGCCTTACTGGGCTTCGATTTCCGCAAGCAAGGCGGCGATGCGCACCGGCCCGGGCCGCAACTATCCGCAGACCTGGGTCTACCAGCGAAGCGACCTGCCGATCAGGGTGATCGAAACCTACCCGAACTGGCGCAAGGTTCAGGACCCGGACGGGGAGACGGGCTGGATGCTCCAGCGCCTGCTCAGCGATACCCGAACCGCCCTCGTCACCGGTCGCGAGCCGCGGCCGATGCACGAAGCGCCACAGGAAAGCTCGAAGGTCCGCTACCTCGCGCAGCCAGGGGTGGTGGGGCGCGTTTCCAAATGCGCCGCCAACTGGTGCCTGTTCGATGTCCGGGGCCGCCACGGCTATATCCGGCAGGACCAGATCTGGGGCGTCGATCCCAGCGAAACGCTGGATTAGGAGCGGGCATGGACCTGAGCTTGGCGGATTTCGAGAATTGCGTGGGCGAGCGCTACGAGCTCGTCTTCTCCGACGCGACCGTGCCCGTCGTCCTGGAGAGGGCGCAGGAACTGCCCCGCTCGATTCGCGAGGCCGGCGCGTTTCGCCTGGAGTGGCGCGGTCCGGGCGAGCCGATACTCACCCAGGCCACCTACCGGTTCCGGCGGGGCGAGGAGGCGTTCGAGATGTTCATCGTCCCGGTCGCACGCGACTCCACCGGCACGCTCTACGAGGCGATCTTCAACTAAATTGCCGTCATCGATCCTGGAGCGCTTGCGCCCAGGATCAAGCGGTCAAGCTCCGGGACGGCGGTCCGCGGGGCGCCACTCCATGAGATCGTAGACGCCGTGCTCGTCGGTCGCGACGAAGCCGAGGCGCAGGTACAGACCCATTGCAGGGTTGTTCTTCTCGACATGGATGGTCAGCGGCTTTCCCGCCGCGCTCGCCTGCTCCATCAGGTCGGTGAGGATCGCGCTGCCGACACCGCCTCCGCGCGCATCCGGCAGCAGGGCGATGTCGATGAGGCGAAGCTGATCGGCCCATTCCTCGAGATAGAGACGTCCGATCGGCTTGTCGCCGCGCTCGATCACCAGCCATTCGGCGTCGAGATAATGCTGCCTGTAATGCTGGTGCTGAGCGTGGAATTGCTGGAGCAGGAAGTCCCTCTGCACTTCCGGCGGCCAGCCCGTCGCGGCCACTTCGTCGACGCGCGTGAGCGCGTAGACGAGCGCAAGGAAGGGAAGGTCGTCGTCCGTCGCCGCCCGGTACCCGACGCCGAGCCTCGCCGCTTCGTTCAGCCGTACCACCGCGAAGAAATCAGCTGCGCGGCGGGAAGACGCCCTGCAGCGCGATGTTGAAGTTGAGCGTCAGATAAGGCGCCATGTTGTTGTGCGGCAGGCTTCCTCCGGTCGGCGCGTACATGGTCGCGGCCATGTTCACGACGTTCGCGTTCGGGGCTCCATAGGCGTTGCCGTTCTGGCTCCTGGCGAAGATGCGAAGCGGACCGCCGACCTGAAGGGTCGCGAAGTCGCTGTTCGCGCGCAGCGTGTGCGCGTGGGACGGCATCTCGGAGTCGAGCAGCGTCACCGTCTGCGAACCGCCCATCTCGCCCAGATCGTACAGCGACAGCCCTTTCCCCTGGCCCGGATGCATGCAGGCGTTGCCCTGCATGTTGGGAAGCGCGAAGGTTGATTTGCCGTCGCCGCCATAGGTCGTCCCGAGCAGCGAGAAGAGGGCGGTGTTCTGCGAAATCGGCATAATCTGCCCGTTGCAGAACGCCCACCCCTTGGGGGCGAAGTTGAACGGGAAGATGCGGACTTCCGCGACGAAGGGATCGGCCATGTTTCGCTCTCCTAGGTCGGGCTCGGGAAGATGCCGAACAGTGAAATGATGTAGTTCATGCACAGGTACGGCTGGAGGTTCGTGTGCGGCTGACTGCCGCCGTCGGGCATGCAGGCATTGGGCGCGAAGTTCACCAGCGGCGAATCCTCGATAAACACGTCGACCGTGGCGCTCTGCGCGACCAGGTTGTTGGTCGGCGACGTCTGGTTCGCCGCGGCGGTCGAGACCACCACCGGATGGGTATGGCTCGGAATCTGGTTGACGGTGAGGGTCACCTCCTCGACGCCGGCGGCTTCTGCGAGGATGTGCCCGTTGCCCTGGTGCATCGGCAGGCGCCCGCGCAGGTCGGGGAGCCCGAAGGTCTCCTCGCCGTCGCCTCCGAAGGTGGTGCCGATCAGCTGGAAGAGCGTCTCGTTCTCGGAGATCGGAAGCAGTTGCCCTTCGCAGAACATCCATCCCGCGGGGGCGAAGTTGCCCGCGAAGATGCGGATCTCACCGACATACGGCTGTGCCATTGTCTAGCCCCTCAATTTGGTGACGGGAAAATGCCCTGGAGGGCGATGCAGTAGGTCAGCACGAGATAGGGCTGGAGATTGTTGTGCGGCTGCGAACCACCAGTGTTCGTCAGGGTCGCCGGAAGCATCGTCGTCAGCGAACCGGCCGCGGTGTAGCCGCTGATATAATCCGCGAACACCTGGCCGGACGGCGCCGCCACCGTTCCGGTGTTCTTGTTCGCCTGCGCGAAGTGGATGTGCTGAGTCATCTGGGCGATCGTCAGGGTCACCGTTTCCGATCCGCCCTTCTCGCCGAGCGTGTGGCCGGAGCCATTGTGGATCGGTGAGCGTCCGCGCAGGTCCGGAAGAGCGAAGTTCACCCGTCCGTCGCCGCCGTAGGTGGTGCCCAGAAGCGAGAATAACGCCTGGTTCTGGTTGATGGGCAGCAGCTGCCCGTTGCACATCGCCCATCCCTTGGGCGCGAAATTGAACGACATCAGTCTCAGCTCGCTGAGAAATGGTTCGGCCATGTGCAGTGCCCCCTTCCCGGCGGAAAGAAACATAAATCAGCCGCGGCATCAATCCGCCAGCGCAACAATATTTTTCCCGTAATAGCGTGCATTCTGGGTTCCGTATTGGGCGGTAAAAGGCAGGTGGGTTGTGTATCGGGATGCGAATTGGCAACGGCGGGCATGGTCGATTCCCTGCCGCCGCCGCCGCCGATACCCGCTTCTGCGGCGCTACTTCTCGACTTCGACGGGACGCTGGTCGAGCTTGCCGGCGCGCCCGACCGAATCGCCGTTCCCGACGGCCTTGCCGCGCTTCTCCACCGGGTTGCGGACCGTCTGGCCGGGCGGCTCGCGCTGGTCAGCGGCCGCCCGGTGGCGGATCTCGAACGCCATGCCGGTGCGCTCGACCTGGCGCTGGCGGGCTCCCATGGCGTGGAGCTCCGCTTCCGCGGCGGCGCGACGCTCCCGTTCGAGCGGCCCGCCGCTCTGGCTTCGGCCCGGGACGAGGCGGCCCGCTTCGCGGCCGCATATCCAGGGCTGCTCCTCGAAGACAAGCCCGCCGGCTTCGCGCTCCACTTCCGCGCCGCCCCGGGGCTGGAGCACCAGGTCTGCGCCTTCGCCGCGAGCCTCGCCGGGCGAAGCGCTCTCACCGTGCAGCACGGCAAGATGGTGGTCGAGCTGCTGCCCCCCGGAATCGACAAGGGGGAGGCGGTGCGGCGAATAATGCGGGAACCGCCGTTCGCCGGGGCGCGTCCTTGGTTCGTGGGCGACGATCTTACGGACGAGCACGGCTTCGCGGCCGCGGCGCAAATGGGCGGGGCGGGAATCCTGGTGGGGCCGCCGCGCGGAACCGCGGCCCGTTGGCGCCTCGACGGCGTCGGCTCCGTCCACGCCTGGCTCGAGGCGGCAGCGGGTTGAGCGTCGCCGATCTCTCCCTCTGGCCGATCGGGAACTGCCAGGTCAGCGCGCTGGTCGACGGCGAGGCGGGCTTCGTCTGGGGCTGCGCGCCGCGGGTCGACGGCGACCCGCTGTTCTGCTCGCTGCTCAGCCCCCGCGGCGACGGCGTGCAGCCGCGCGGCGAATGGCGGATCTCCCTGGAGAACCAGGTGGCGGTCGAGCAGAATTATCTGCGCAACACGCCGATTCTGGTCAGCCGGCTCACCGACTCCGACGGCGGGGTCGCCGAGCTGTTCGACTTCTGCCCCCGGTTCGAGCGGAGCGGTCGGATGTACCGGCCGGTGGCGTGGGTGCGAATCGTCCGGCCGTTGGCCGGCGCGCCGCGGCTCCGGGCGACGCTCAACCCGGCCACCGGCTGGGGCGAGGCCGACGCGGAGCGGACCACCGGTACCAATCACATCCGCTACCTGCTCAAGCCCCAGCCGCTGCGGCTCACGACCGACGCGCCGGTGGGGCAGATCGTGGAGGGGCGCGCCTTTCGCCTGGAGCGGGCGCACCATTTCTTCCTCGGTCCCGACGAGCCTTTCGTCGGCCACGTCGGCCACACGCTCGCCGCCTGGCTGCACCAGACCGCGGACGAGTGGCGCGGCTGGGTACGCGGACTCGCCACGCCGCTCGAGTGGCAGCGGGTGGTGATCCGCGCGGCGATCACCCTGAAGCTGTGCCAGCATGAGGAGACCGGTGCGATCGTCGCGGCGCTGACCACCTCGATTCCGGAGGCGCCGGGCAGCGGGCGGAACTGGGACTATCGCTATTGCTGGATCCGCGATGCTTATTACACGGTTCAGGCGCTGAACCGGCTCGGGGCACTCGACGTCCTCGAAAACTACCTCGGCTATTTGCGCAACGTCGTCGATGAAGCGCAGGGGGGGCATATCCAGCCGCTCTACGCGGTGTCGGGCGAGCGGCGGCTCGAGGAGCGCGAAGCGGGGTCCCTCGCGGGCTATCGCGGCATGGGGCCGGTGCGGGTGGGCAATGCCGCCTACACCCAGGTCCAGCACGACGCCTACGGCCAGATCGTCCTTTCGAACGTCCAGGCGTTCATCGACGAGCGCCTGTTCCGGAGGGCGACGACCGCGGATTTCCAGGCGCTTGAGAAGGTCGGGGAGCGGGCTTGGGAGGTTCACGACCAGCCCGACGCCGGTTTGTGGGAATATCGCACCCGAAGCGCCGTCCACACCTACAGCTCGGTGATGAGCTGGGCGGCCTGCGACCGTCTGGCCCACGCCGCCCAGGTGCTCGGCCTGGAGGAACGCGAGGCGTTATGGCGCGACCGGGCCAATGTCATACGCCGCCGCATCGAGAGTTCCGCCTGGTTCGAGGAAGGCGGGCGGTTCGGCGCCACCTTCGGCGGCGGCGACCTCGACGCGAGCCTGCTCCAGCTCGTGGATATGCGTTTTCTCGATCCCGCCGACGCCCGCTTTCGAGCCACGTTCGAGGCAGTCGAGAAGGGCCTGCGCCGCGGCGAGCACATGCTTCGCTACGCCGCGGAAGACGATTTCGGCCTTCCGGAGACCGCGTTCAACTTCTGCACGTTCTGGCTGATCGAGGCGCTTCACCTGGTCGGCCGCCAGGATGAGGCGCGGGAGCTCTATGAAAAGATGCTCGAGCGGCTGACTCCCGCAGGCCTGCTTTCCGAGGACACCGATTTCCAAAGCGGCGAGCTGTGGGGGAACTACCCGCAGACCTATTCGCTCGTCGGGCTGATCAACTGTGCCGTGCTGCTTTCGCGGCCGTGGAGCGCCGTGCGCTGATGAGCCGCCTAATCGTCATTTCGAACCGGGTCGCCGCGCCCAAGCCGGAAGGGGAGGGCGGCGCTCAGGGCGGCCTCGCCGTCGCGCTGTCGGCGGCCCTGCGCGAGTATCGAGGCCTCTGGTTCGGCTGGTCCGGGAACGTCACCGAGTCGTTCACCGGCAAGATCGACTTCCAGCGCCACGAAGGCGTGACTTCGGCCACGGTCGACCTCGAGACGCAGGACGTCGAAGAATATTATAACGGCTATGCGAACCGCACCTTGTGGCCGCTCTTCCACTACCGGATCGACCTCGCCGAATATGATCGAAGCTTCGCCGGCGGCTACGAGCGGGTGAACGAGCGGTTCGCCGACACCGTGGTGCCGCTGATCGAGCCGGACGACCTCATCTGGGTCCACGATTACCACCTGATCCCGCTCGGTGCCCAGCTTCGGGACCGCGGCGTGCGCAACCGCACCGGCTTCTTCCTCCACATCCCGTTCCCGCCCTCGCGCCTGATGGTCTCGCTTCCCTTCCACGAGGGGCTCGTGCTTTCGCTCCTCGCTTATGACGTGATCGGCTTCCAGACGGAGGAGTGGCTGGAAAGCTTCGAGAATTACGTCGAGCGCGAGCTCGGCGGGCATTGCGATCCTGACGGCACCATCCACGTCGGCGATCGCTCGGTCCATGCCGGCGCCTATCCGATCGGGATCGATTACGCCGAGTTCCAGAACGCGGTCGCGAGCAGCGGTGCCCGCACCGCCTACGAGCGTTTGATGAAGAGCGCCGACGGGCGCCACACCATCATCGGGGTCGACCGGCTCGACTATTCGAAGGGGCTCGAGGAGCGCTTCCTCGGCTACCGGCGCTTCCTTGAGGACAACGAGGCGTGCCGCGGCGAGGTCTTCCTGCTCCAGATCGCCCCTCCCTCGCGCGGCGAGGTCCACACCTACGAAACCATTCGCGAGAGCCTCGACGAGCTTTCCGGCCGAATCAACGGCGAGTTCGCGGAGGTGGACTGGGTGCCGATCCGCTACGTCAACCAGGGCTATGGCCGCGAAGACCTCGCCGGCTTCTACCGCGCCGCGAAAGTTGCGTTGATCACGCCTTTGCGGGACGGGATGAACCTGGTCGCGAAGGAATATGTGGCGGCTCAGGACCCGGAGGATCCCGGCGTGCTGATCCTGTCGCGCTTCGCCGGCGCCGCCCTGCAGCTCAACGACGCCCTGCTCGTCAACCCGTACAGCAAGGAGGACATATCCGACTCGATCCGCCGCGCCATCGAGATGCCGAAGGAGGAGCGGATCCGGCGGTGGCGGGCGATGAACGCCTGCGTCGAGCAGGAGGACGTGGTGTGGTGGCGCAGGCGGTTCGTCGAGGCGCTCGAGGGGTCGCGGGGCGGCGACGGCGACGGCGACGACGGGACGGAGGGCGGCGCCTAGGGCGAGCGAGGCGCCGGAGCGCTCAGCGGACGCCGTCGGCGCTCCATCGGCCGAGCAGCCGGGCAAGGCCCGAGACGACCCGCGCCAGGCGGGGATAGTCCACCTTGTCCCAGGTGTCGGCCGGGCTGTGATAATGGGGATAGCGGAACGGCGCGGTGTCGGTGACCATCAGCGCCGCGATCCTGGCCTGCCCGAAGGCCCAATGGTCGGACCAGTCGATTCCCTGCAGGAAGGCCGGCCCGGTCCCGCCCGCGCTCGGGAAGGCGGCGGCCGAGCGAAAGCCGGCGACGGTTCGGCGAAGGAAGGCGCGAGAGCCGGTCGTCGCGACGAACGCCACGAAATTCCCCTTCGACGGGTAGAAGGCGCCGAACGGCGCGGGATAATGCTGCGAGCCTTCGAGGTCGCTGTAATAGCCCAGCGTCTCGAGGCTGATCATTCCCAGCACCCGCTCGCCGGACGCCTTGAGCGCCCGCGCGTAGACCCGGCTGCCCATCGCGTCGGTCTTGAAGAAAGGCGGCTCCTCGTTGACGAACAGGACGAACCGCACGCGCAGCTTCGAGCGGCCGGAAAGCGGCCGAAGCGCCCGGGCAAGCTCGAGGACGGCCGCCGCTCCGCTGGCGTTGTCGTCGGCGCCCGGAGCGTCGCAGTAGCTGTCGTAATGGGCGCCCACGACGAGGGTCGGCGAAGCGGCGTCGGCCGGCTCGACGACCGCCTCGATGTTGCGCACGCGGGCCCCGCCGGCGGAAAAGCCCTGGCGGCGGGGCCGGTAGCCGAGCGCGACCAGGTTCCGCTCGAGGTAGAGCGCCGAGCGCTCCAGGGCCTGCGGGTGAGCGACGTTGTGCGGGCTCGAGGCGACCGCCTGGACATGGTCGCGGAGCCGCTCGGCGAGGCGGATCGAGCCCGCGTCCAGAGCGGGAAGGGGACCCTGCCAGGAACGGCCGGGAACCGACGTCATCCACAGCAGCGCGGCCAGGGGCGCGCCGATCATGACGAGGAGGAGCCCGGCGAGGATCGCGAGGCGCAGGCCGAGCGGCGGCTTGCCATAGCCCTGGTTCATCGCCGCCTCCCGTTGCGCCCGCCACGTCGGCGGGATGATGGCGCGTCGGAGCGGAGGGCGCCAGAGGCCGTCGCGTCCGCCCGTCGGTCCTTGCGGGGAGCCTTCGACGCCGCCTGCGGCGCCGCCCGGGACAAGCCGACGCTGCACGGCGGCGACCCGGCAACCCAGCCCGCCGGCGTCGGAGCCGCCGGATGGCTTCGCTCCGCCCGCCGCGGCGGAAGGGGTTCGACCTCGGTGGATCATGGTCTAGGCTCGATCGATGCGATTGCCGACCGCCGAGCGCCTTGCCGGCCTCCTCCTCTCGACCTTGCTCGCCGTGGCCGCCGCCGCCGCCGCCGCCGCCACACTTGGGCCGCGTCCGGCGGCGCCGCCGGCGGCGCTCGGGCTCGACCCGTTCTACGGCAAATATGTCGACGCCGGCGGAATTGCGGTGATCGGCTCGCCGCGGGTCCCGGACGAGGCGCTGCTTCGGGCTCGGGGGCTGGTCGCGCAGATGCTTGCGCACCGCCCGGACCTCAAGGCCGAACTGGTTCGCGAGGGCGCGCGAGTCGGAGTGATCGCCGCTGCCGAGGCGATCACCGACCTTCCCGAGCACCGCCACTGGAAGAAGCCGGATCGCGACGATCCGCGCCTCACGCAATGCGAGCTCAAACATTACGACCGGATCGCGGCGGCCAGCGACCGCGACTATTGGAACGCTCGGGCCCGAGGCATCGGCGGCCGCTTCACCACCGTCGGCGCGGAGAACCTCCTGGCGGAGCGGGGCGACCGCTATTTCGGCGAGTCGATCCTCGTCCACGAATTCTCCCACGCCATCCTGGGCGCGGTCGAGAAGGCCGATCCCGCGCTCTTCGCCGCCGCCGGGCGCGCCTTCGCCGAGGCGAAGGCGAAGGGCAAATGGAAGGGGGATTATGCCGCCGTCACCCTCCAGGAATATTGGGCGGAAGGCACCCAGTTCTGGTTCGACGACAACAAGCTTGCGCGGCTCGACGGCGCGCAGCTGGTCTCGCACGAGGATCTGAAGCGCTACGATCCGGCGCTCTACGCGGTGCTGGCGCGGGTCTACGGCGGCCGGCACCGGCTGGAGGGGGACCCCTACTGGCGCCACCCGGCGCGGCTCGACGTGCCGGTGGGCTATAAGAGCGCGGAGTGCGATTGAGCCCGCGTCAAAGCGGTACTTTGATGGGATTGGAGGCTCGCGCCGATGGGGGAGGGCGGGGCGGTGTCACCTGCTCGAGCCTCTTTGGAGATTTGGTGCTTTGGGTGAAACCGGGCGTTTGTCCCGTGCTCCGGGGCCTTGCGGTCAAGCGCAGTGCCGCGCGGAAGAACGTTGTTTCACGCAAAGCACCAAAGGGACCCAAGGCACCAAAGGTTCCTGCGCGGGTGGACGGCCCGTGCTGGTCCCTACGGTGCCTGTCCCTATTTCCTAAGGTCCTACGGTGCCTGTCCCTGTTTCTAAGGTGCCCGAATTCTCCCACGCCATCCTGTTCCCTAAGGTGCCTGTCCCTATTTCCTCAAAGGGGCTGGCGCGGGTGGAAGGGCCGGGTCTCCGGCGCAGGGATGTCCCTAAGGTGCCTGTCCCTATTTCCCAATCGAGAGGCGTCGGACTGGGTCGATTCTTCCGGAAAAACACAGAGATAGCTAGACGAACGGAGCCGTGCTACGGACGTTCACCGCTGGCCTCTTTCCGGCCCTCCAGTGACAGAGAGACATGTTTGCTCCCGCCCGAATGGGAGCACCAACATGTCCAGTCGCGCCGAGCCAACCCTGCGGCCGATGGTTCGGAAGCTCAGCTACTGGCACAAGCTCGATGAGGCCGACCAGGAGGCGCTCCTCAAACTTCCCCATCGCACCAAGAGGATCGAGCGCAACGGCTATATCATCCGGGAGCGGGACAAGACGACGCACTCGTGCCTGATGCTGTCCGGATTCGCGATCCGGCACAAGATCATGGGCGACGGCGGGCGGCAGATCGTCGCGGTGCACATGAAGGGGGACGTGGTCGATCTTCAAAACTCGTTCCTGAGCGTCGCCGATCACAGCGTCCAGGTCCTGACCCAGAGCGAGGTCGCCTTCATCCCGCGCGACGCGATCAAGGCTCTCGCCTTCGAACGGCCCGCGGTCGGCATCGCGATGTGGTTCGACACGCTCGTCGACGCGTCCGTGTTTCGCGAGTGGATCGGCAATGTCGGCAGGCGCGACGCGCGGACTCGAGTCGCCCACTTCCTCTGCGAGATATTGCTAAGGCTGAAGGTGGCCGGGCTGGGCCAGGCGACCGACTACGAGCTGCCGATGACCCAGGAACAGATCGCCGACGCGACCGGCCTGACGGCCGTGCACGTGAACCGCACGGTGCGGCGTCTGGAGATCGACGAGCTCATCACGCGAAAAGGCAGCCGCTCGGTCACCATCGGCGACTGGAAGAAGCTTGCGGAAGCGGGCGACTTCGACAGCCATTATCTTCACTTGAAGATCGACGAGCCCGCGCTCGCCTGAAGCGGGCGTCCGCCCCTCGGCGGCCTTCCCGAAAGGCGCTACTCTTCGCGCAGAACGATGGCCTCGAAGATCATCCTCGCGATGAGGACGGGCCCGTGCTCGTCGCGCACCTCCACGGCCAGGTTCCTCTTCAGGCTTCCCGGAACCACGTCGACGGCGAACTCGGCGAGCGCCCGCGCAGCCTCGATCTTGACCGCGTCGAGGCCGGGATATTCGAGACCCACGTCGTCCCTGACGAAGTCATCGTTGTCGCGCGAGTCGAAAAAATACAATGGCACCGGAGGCCTCCTCGCACGCCAACGCCCTGGGACGCCTTAGGGTTCTGCGGCGGACGATAAAGCCCTGGCAAGCGGCCTTCCATCAAATAGGTTGGGCAGATCGTCGATACACAGGTTAAGAAGCGCCGTGCCCGGAGGCGCCCACGGCTTCCTCATCGGCCCGACCGCCGTGGGGTTTTTTGCGGATCGCGAGGAACAGGGGCGGCGCGCCCCACCCGGCTCCGCATCCTGACAGGAGCCCCGGTGGCGATCGGGCAGCCGTCGCCCGGAGCCGATATCGTCAGCCCGGCGGGGACCGGGAGCAAGGAACGTCGAAGCCTGGCGGTTCGTCTTTGTG
>Ga0307279_10000011_pt1 | contig 20762 bp, 46 predicted proteins | sample ER_DNA_118_FD_194484 | JGI IMG/M metagenome (GOLD analysis project Ga0307279, IMG submission 194484) | Bulk soil microbial communities from the East River watershed near Crested Butte, Colorado, United States - ER_DNA_118 | ecosystem: Environmental > Terrestrial > Soil > Floodplain | place...
AGCCTCCCCCAGCGTTAGGATCTTGGAGACCCCGAATGGAAAGTGAGCCATCGATGCAGCAGCAGCAGCCCAGTCTGGCGCGGGCGGTCATCGCCATCGTTGACCCCGCCAAGAACAACGGGGCTGACGTTGCCCCCGCCGTCATCACTCGCGTGTGGGGCGAGAACCCCTCCGGCGGCTGGACGGTCAATATCAAGGTCTCCAACGACGGCCCGAACAACGAGTGGAAGACCTCGGTGCTGCTGTGCGACACCGAGGAGCAGGCCCGCGAGGTCAAGACGCACGCCTGCTTCTGGCCGCCCCGCGTGTAGGTCGCACGAGTTCCCCATTAGGGGCGACGCGCAGGAGTGGGTAGTCCGGTCCCGGCCCGTGGCCGCTGTACCGGCGGGATCCAGCATCCTACGAGCTGGCCCTGTCGCCCCGCGCCGATGAAGGGGCCTGGCACCGTGCCACGGTTGGGTGCCAGGCTCGCTCCGCACACCGGGCACATGATCGACTCCTGCGTCATGATCGTTCTCCTTGTCTCGAAGTTGACCTTGTCCGTCCAGAGAGAGCGCTCTCTCGCGGACAGAGGGCCGGAGCCCCCGCGCCCCTCAGTCCACCCAGCGGATCTCGTAGGGCGGGACCGGGTATCCCTCCTTGTCGCCGCCCGCCTCGTGCTCCGCCTTCAGCATGTCCAGCTCCCGCTCCAGGTAGGCCTCGGTCCCCTCGGCGATGAGCTCTTCCCCGTCGCCTTCGTCGACTACCATCTCGTAGGTTCCCATTTCCGTCTCCCCTTCTCTGTCTTCCTCTTCCTTATATGTTAAGTGTATACCAGCTATACGCCTGCGTCTAGTGGCTATACCAAGATTCTTTAGGGAGACGGAGTGGGAGCGCTCCCACCGATCTGCCAGACCCGCATCCGCGTCAGCCTCACATCGGCCACGATGTCCGCCGCCGGCACCCCGGCGGCCACCGCCGCGCGGACCAACTCGTCGCGGCGCTTGACCAACTCGGCGCGCCGCTTGGTCAGCTCGTCCAGCCACGCCGCTATCTCCCGCAGCTCCGCCCGGATCGTCAGGTCGTCGGTCACGTGGGGGCACTCGACCAACCGCGCCGTGACCACGTTCTGGTTACGGCGTGCCCTGGCGTCGGTCATCGGCCGGTACCGAAGTAGCTGATCGCGTTGTGCTCGGTCCACACGGCGGCGGAGTCGGCGGTGCTCGACTTGATCGCGCGCCGCGCGGCCATCTCGGCGGCCCGCTGGGTGCTGTGGTTCGTCGTGGTGACGTAAACGCCGAGCTTGCTGGTGATGGTCGAGAACGTTGCGGTCATTTCCGGCTCCTTCGTTGTTCCCTGCTGATACCACTACTGTATACCAGCTATACCGCAACGTCAAGCGCTTATACACATCCCACACGTCTGCGCCCCGCTGAGCCTTTGAGCTCGGCGGGGCGCTGTCGTCGTGTCCGGGGATCGGGATGGACAGATCATCTGTTCATCTGTTCATCTGTCAACGACGGCGACTAGATCCCGACCTTCTCGACGTCGGTCACCGCTATGGCGATCTTCTTCTTCGAGCTGGTCGTGCTCACCAGTTCCTCGTTCACCTCGTACTGGTCACCGGTCAGCTCGAAGGTGCCGATCAGCGGCCCGTCCTCGACGCCGGTCACCTCGTAGGTGATCTCCCACGTGTCGTCGTGGTCCAGGGCTGGGCCGCTGTACGCCATGCGCACCTTGAACTCGACGTTGCAGCCGGCCGACCCGAAGCACTCCTTGTCGGTGATCTTCGCCGTGAGTTTGATGTCCGACAGCTTCGGCCTGCTCGGCGCGGCGGGCGCGGCGGTGGCCTCGTCGGTGGGCTCCGTGCCGGTGACCGTGGGCACGCCCGGGTCGTACTGCTGCACCGGGCGTCCGGTGCTCGGCGGCGACGGCGCCGCGGCAACGATCACGATCAGGCCGAGGACGCCGAGCAGGATCAGGCCGGCGAGGATCAGCCACGGCGCGCGGCTCTTCCGGCGCGGGGCGCGGGTCGGGGGTCCGGGGTCGGTGTCCGGCGGGGTGGGGATGGTCATGGCGGGTCCTCGGGTCGGGGGGTCGATGTAGCTGAGGTTATGGCCGTTGCGCTCGTAGGTGGTGCCGTGCTCGTTCATGGGGGTCCTTCCGGGTCGGGGTGGTGGTGGCGCCGATACCAGGCGATGAGCCGCTGGACCTCGGCCTCGCGCCGGCGGCGGTCCTCCTCGCGGCTCTCGACGATCAGACGGGCGATGTCCGCGCGGGCCTCGTCGTCCAGGTCGGCGGCGGCGATGGCGGCCAGCTCCTCGTCGGTGACGGTTCCGGATAGATCCTCGGCGTTGCCTGCCGCGCGGAGCGCATGGGTGAGGTCGTCGCCGAGAGCGCCCGCGACGGTGCGGACGCTGCCGACGGTGACGCCGCCCTTGCCTGCGAGCCATTTGAAGATCGTGCCGCGGTGGATGCCGCTTTCGCGGGCGAGCCGGGCGACCGACCAGCCGGGCCGGCTGGTCATGCGGCGTAGGTAGGTGGCCCAGTCTTCGGGTGGGGAAGTCATCGGAGCGGTGTGGCTCCATCGGCAGCGATAGGTGGGCGGGCGAGTCTTGGCGCCTCCGCAGATGGCGGCAAGGTGGTTGAGCCGCCGTTTCCTGGCGACGCCTCGGTCGTTGAGCCGTTGTGTCATCGGGTGGTCGCCCCCCTCATGAGAAGTCGCCTAGTGGCGACTGTAAGGGATGGTAAGGGGAGCCGCACCTAGTACTTTCGGATGATTCCGATGCCATATGGCGACAGGTCTTGCGGAGAGCGTCGGCGGGATTCTACGGTGAGACCCATGCCAACGATGCCAAAAGGCGACGCTCCGATGCCCGCGGGCGACGACACCAACCTGCGCCTGCGCGTCGACGTATACGACGCGCTCGCCAAGGCCAAGGGCTACGACAGCGTAGAAGCGCTCGCCCGCCTCCACGGTATCCACCGCAGCGCACTGTTCCGCATCCGCGCCGGCACCCGCGGCCCACGTCTTGAGACCGCGATGCGCATGGCCACCGACCTCGACACCACCGTGGAGAACCTGTTCGAGCGCAGGCAGGTGACGGCATGACCCATCCACCCGCAGGCCCCTCGTCCCCACCGCCGCCCCCCGGTCCGAAGGACCAGCTTGAGGCCTACATTGCGCGTGTCGCCGCCGCCGCCCCACTGCTGACCGACGAGCTGATCACACGGCTGCGCGACCTGCTGCAGCCCGTCACGGATCAGTCCCAGGTCAGGTGAGCGCGGCGTGAGTCTCGACCCGAACAAGGTTCCGCAGCCGACCGCCGACCCGGCCGGCGACACAGACCCCGGCCCCCGCGCCGTTGCACCCGGACCCGTCGACCGGGATGCCACGACCAACTCCAGCGCGGGGGCCGGTCTTCCCTGCCTTGTCGACCTGCTCGCCGAGGCCACCCACCACGCCCAGCGGATCATCGACACCCTCGGCCGTAACTACGACCCGCGCAGCGCGCCGCAGGACCCGTGGGAGACCGACATCCTGCTCAGCATGATCGTCATGCGGGCCCGGGCGATCCAGCGCGAGTGCGCACTGGTGCCCACAGACCACCCGGGCTGGTCCCCGGGTGAGGCCGAACGCCCGGCTCCTGCCGCCGTAGCTGACACTGCGGCGAGCGAAAGTCCCGACGGAGGCTCAACCGTCGGGACGGCGCAAGCTTCGAGCGTCGGGCCATGAGCGTCGAGTGGCGTTACCTCGCAGGCAGGCCCGTCGCGCACGCCCTGACCCAGGGTTGCGGCGCCCGCAGCGTGGCCCGCTGCGGGGTCACCCCGCCGCGGTGGGCGCGGCGCGGCTGGTTCGGCGCGGACCACGCCGACGAGGTTGAGCGCGCCGCCGGGCTGCCGAAGTGCGGCCGCTGCGTCCGGCATCTCGCCGCAGACAAGGAGTCCGTGTCGTGACCGCCCAGGAACTGGTGCTGGAGCGCAGGGAGCAGCCGAACTTGACCCCCGTCCTCGGCGGCGGACTGATCGTCATGACGCCACCCATCAACGAGGACTACTGGGCCTATCGGGTCCGGCTCAGCGACGGGCAGGCCATCGTCGGCTTCCCGAAGTTCAGCACGATCGGCGTCGGCTTCGCGGTCGAGGAGGACTGGAACACCAACTTCCCGTACACCTGCGAGACCGAGGAAATCTTCCAGCACATCAAGCACAACAAGGGCGACGAGTCGATCGAGGACGACGACGTGCGCGCCGCGATCAAGCTCGTTCAGGACGCCGCGACGGCGGATCGTCGGGCGTCATGAGGTGCGTGTGCGGGCATCCCCGCTCGCGCCACGAGCACTACCGCGGCGGCCGCGACTGCGGCATCTGCGGCGGCAACCTGTGCCCGCGGTTCCGCTGGCGGTGGCTGCACGCCCGCGCCTGGCGGTGGCAACACGGGGTCAAGCCATGAGCACGCTCATCCGCGGCGACGCCCGCCACCTGCCGCTGGCTGACGCGTCGGTGGATCTGGTCTGCACATCTCCGCCGTTCTGGGCGCTGCGCTCTTACACCGACGGTGGCGAGCACTACGCCGGGCAGATCGGTGCCGAACCGACCCCGGCCGCGTACGTCGACAGCCTGATCGAGTGCACCCGCGAGTGGATGCGCGTGCTGAAGCAGTCCGGCAGCCTATTTGTGAATCTTGGTGATAAATACGCCGGTCCGCCGCCGAGCAGGTCCGAGGCATCTACGCGATCTTCGTCGCTGGGTGGCGGCAAGTCATACCGGTCAGGCAGGGACCACGTGGCACGCGATCATGGCGTGCCCGCGAAGTCGCTGATCGGCCTGCCGTGGCGGTACGCGCTGCGCTGCATCGACGACCTCGGTCTGATCCTGCGCGCCGAGGTGATCTGGTCGAAGCCGAACGGGCTACCCGAGTCGGTCACCGACCGGGTGCGGCGATCGCACGAGACGTGGTTCATGTTCACGAAGTCGGCGCGGTATTTCTCCGCCGTCGACACCATCCGCGAGCCGCACGCGCCGTGGACGCTGAAGGCGTACGCCTACGAGCAGAAGAATGGCGGCTACAACCGCCGGGTCAACCCGAACCGCGTCGATGAGGGTGACGCCTCCGACTATGCCGTGGCCAACCCGCTGGGGAAGCTACCGGGATCGGTCTGGACCATCGCCACGCAGCCGCTGACGGTGCCCGCCCACCTCGGCGTTGACCACTTCGCAGCCTTCCCGACCGAGTGGCCACGCCGCATCATCCTCGGCTGGTCCCCGTCCGGGATCTGCACGGCTTGTGGCGAAGGTCGGCGGCCGGTGGTTGAGCGAGAGGTGCCACAGGACTTCGGCCCACGGATCGCCGGGCGCAACCGCCAAAGGCAGGGCCTCGGGCCGCAGGGTAACGGCCTCAACGTCCAGCCGACCATCATCACCGGCGAGGCGTGCGCCTGCCCCGACACCACCGCACCCACCCGCCCCAGCGTCGTCCTCGACCCGTTCTCGGGAACGGGCACGACCGTCCTCGCCGCCGACGTCCTCGGCCGTCACGGCATCGGCGTGGACATGTCCGCCGACTACTGCCGCATCGCAAGGTGGCGGACCACCGACCGTGCGCAGATCGCCAAGGCTCTCGGCGTCGCTAAGCCTCCCAAGGAAACGGATGGTCAGTGCGACCTCTTCGGGGAGGTCGTAGCGTGACCGTACTTTTGCGCGAGGAACCGATCCGCATGAGCGCGCCGGCACAAGTCGCGGCGTTGCAACCTCTCCACAACCTGGCGGGTAAGTCATGACCACCCCCGCCGTTCTGGGAGGGCGCCACGACTCGACGCCCGACGAGGCCCGGCGGCGCGCTGACCGGCTCCGTATCGGGATCGTGCGGTACGCCGAGATGCGTCAGGACATCGCCGACACCTACACCTGTCGGGACTGGCTGGCGCTCGGCTACGAGAACTGGCCGGCGTACGTCGAGGCGGAGTTCGGCGAGCAGCTCGCCCAGCTCACTCGTGACGAGCGACGCCAGGTGATCGGCGACCTGCGTAAGCGGGGTATGTCGACGCGGCAGATCGCGTCCACGACGGGCACGCCGCAGTCCACCGTCTCCGACAAGCTGCGTCAACTGACCGAAGCCGGTCAGTTGACGCAGCCGGAGAGGATCACCGGATCCGACGGCCGCAAGCGCCGCGCCACCCGCACTCAGACTCCGGCCCGCCGGGACCCTGCCGGGGCTGCCAGGGCCCCCGTGGTCGCTACAGCCGGCGGGCCGGATCAGACTCCCGGGCCGGCCGACGCTGCGGACTGTCCGCCGGCCGGCCCGGGAACCACCGCCCCGGGGGGCACCTGCTCAGGTGGTAAATCTTTACCGGTCGAGGTCGGGGCCACCCCTGCCATTTCTGGACAGCTTTCCCAGCTGTCGGACGGTGAGGCGCTGAAGCTGCAGGCGCTGGCGCTGGAGGCCGCCGTGTGGCGGCTGCTGTCCAGCGACCCCCGCAAGGCGGTGACGGTCGGGACCCTGGGGTGCCGGCTGGACGGCGACGCCGACTCGTCCGCGATCCGGGCCGCGCTGACGGGCATGCTTCACGCCGAGTACGCCCGGACGGTGTGCGCTGCCGGCCCGGACGGCCGGGAGTGGTGGTGGCGGGCGATGCCGTCCGCCGCGTTCGAGACGGCCGCCGGGGGTTCCCGCGTGACCCCGGCGGATGGGATGGCGGCGGCAGGTCTGGAGGGGAGGCCGGCCGCCGCCGCCCCAGCCCCCCGCCGGTGCCCATGCCCGGCGGGGGGGGTAATCCCACTGTCCGGGGAGTACGGGCAGCTGCTCGCCGAGGTGGTCGCCGGCGCGCCCGCTGAGCGGGTCGATGAGTTCGAGCGCCTGCTGGACGACGCCGTGCAGGCGCACCGGCCGTGGGCGTCCGAGGTGGACCGGGCCTGCCGCCGCCTCGGCCTCGCCCAGGAGATCGCCCGCTACGAGGCGCACACCACGAGGGACGCCGCATGAGCCGCCGATTCGGACCGAAGCCCGCCGACCATCCCAGCGTCGGCCAGGACTGCCCCGCCTGCCATAAGCCGTTTGTTGAAGGCGACTACACGACCCTGGTCGCGCTCGGTCCCGGTGACGACCCGGAGGCGCAGCAGCGTGCCGCCGCCGGTTACGCCTACACCGCCGTTGCCGTCGAGATCCATTACGCGTGCGGCGATCCGCTCGACGGCCGCGCATAGCGGCGGCCGGCCTCCCCTTCCGCTGGAGACCGACCACCCAAAGGAACCACGCTCAACCATCCCGAACCACGACAGGAGATGGCTCCGATGACCGACACCGTACCAACACCCGCCGCCCACTACCCGGCGGTCGCCGCCGAACTGCGCCGCATCGCCGACGCCCTCGACCAGCTACCGCCCGTCGAGCAGGCCTGGCTAAGCGTGTCCCTAGTGCTCGACAGCGTCGAAGACGTGGACGCCGCCGCCATGGCCGTGTTCGGCAGGCCCGGCGCGCCGAGCAGAGGTATCTCGCCCCACGACTGGTACCACCTGGCCCGGGGCGCCCTGGCGACCTGCAGGGGCCAGGTGTGCGTACAGGCGAGCGTTGCACCGCCGCTCGCCGAGCTGCACGCCGAGACGGTCACGGGATGACCGCCCAGGCAGAGATGACCCGCCTGGTGCGCCTGGGGCAGTTCAGCCTGACCTACGCCGCCTGCGAGCCCGACGTGTACGGCCACGTGGTGCGGCTCGGCCTGTTCCGGGTCCGCTGGTGGATCACCGCGGGCATGCTCGGCCCGTCACTGGTCGCGGGCTGGACGTGGACCAGGCGCGGCGCGTGGGCCGACGCGGTGCTCTACGCGCACCACCCGTGCGTGCGTCGCCGGCTGGCCCGGATGACCGCCGAGGCGGACAAGGCGCTGCGCGGGATCGGTGGCGCGTCGTGAGCTACGACATCTGGCTGGCCGTGGACACCGGCGGCAGCGAACTCACCAACATCAACTGCCTGAGCTGGAACTACACCAGCAACTGCGGGCGCATGTGGCGCACCGCCGGAGCCGACCTCGCCGAGTTCCACGGCAAGCCCGCCGGGGAGTGCTTCCCGATCCTGGTCGCCGCCATCCAAGAGCTGAAGGCCAACCCGGACAAGTACCGGGCGATGAACCCCGAGAACGGATGGGGCTCCTACGGCGGCCTTCTGCCCGCGTTGCAGGAGTTGGCGGTCGCGTTCGAGCACCACCCCAAGGCGATCGTGCAGGTGTGGCGATGACCACCCTGCGCACCCGCCAGCCCACCGGTCGTGTCCCGTGGCCGCTCATCCTCATCGAGGGTGGAGAGAAGGCGGGCAAAAGCTGGGCCTGCGCCGAGCTGTCCGCGTCCCCGCGGGTCGGCCAGACGTACTGGCTGGACCTCGGCGAGGGCGCCGGCGACGAGTACAAGGGCGTCAAGGGCGCCCGCTACCTCATGGTCGACCACGACGGCAGTTGGGCCGACATCATCGGCCAGGTCGAAGCGGTCCGCGACGAGGCGCACCGGGTCGCCGACGCCGGCGGGCCGCCCGTGGTGATCGTCGTCGACACCGCCACCGCCGTCTGGGACCTACTCAAAGACTGGGTCGGCAACCGGGCCAGGAGCACCGACGCGAACCGCCGGAAACTCGAACGGGACCCCGACGCGGAGATCCCCATTCCGATGAACCTGTGGAACGACGCCAACGCCCGCTGGCGCCGCCTCATGACGATCCTGATGACGTTCCCCGGCATCGCGATCGTCACCGCCCGGGGCAAATGGGTCGCGTCGCTGGACGAGAACGGCCGGCCGATCAAGAACACGAAGGAGTACAAGGTCGAGGGTCAGAAGAACCTCGCCTTCGACGCCACCGCCTGGGTCCGGCTGTCCCGCGACGAACACCCGATGATCGTCGGCGCCAGGTCCGTGCACGCCGGTGTCCGGCCCGGCGTGGACGAACCCGCCCGGTTCAAGAACCTGAGCCTGGACTGGCTGGTCTTCGACCACCTGAAGTGCGACCCGACCACCGCGCACGTGCGGGACCTGGTCGAGGGCAAGCCGGAGCGCACCCCGGAACAGATCCGCGACGACGCCATCGGCCACCCCGGAGAAGTTGCGCGCACTTCGGAGCAGTTGCGCGCCGACTACATGGAGGCCCGCCGGCAGCGCTGCCTCGGCGTGCTCGTGCCGAACGAGCAGGGCCAGGACGAGGAGCTGGGTGCGCTGCTGATCCGGCTCGGCAAGGCCCGCGCCGCGGCGGCCGGGCAGCCGCAGACCAAGACTCCGGCCAACGACCCGCACCGGCGCCGCATGTTCGCGCTGCTCGGCCGGGCCGAGATGAGTGAGCAGGACGCCTACCTGCCGTACGTCATCGGCATCGTCGGCCGCGACATCGACTCCACGAACCAGCTGACCGACGACGAGGTCGGCATGGTCTGCACCACGGTCGAGTCGTTCCTGCGGCAGTCCGAGCCCGCGGAGGCACCCGCATGATCACCTTCGAGGTCGTATCGGCCGACGACCCTCGGTTCGCAACATGCGGGGCGCGCTCACCTGGTGGGCGGATGCGGTGCGAGTACCCACCGGGTGACCTTGGCTGCGACCACCACCTTGGCCGCGACCGTCGCGGGGCGTGGCGGAGCTGGCCCAAAACGAGCGAGCCCGCGCAGGCGCCCGCATGAACCGCCACCAGCGTCTCAGGGAAGTCATCCGGGTGTGCCGGGGCGGCCAGGTGGCGCGTCCGGCGGCGCCGCCGGACTGGGCGGAGTGGGGCAGGTGCCACGAGTGCGGTGCCGATCCCGGCCAGTCCTGCGTGGACGTGTTCGGCACCGCCCGCGCGCCGCGGACGGTGGACCGGCTGAACCCGCATCCGAGCCGCGTCCCGATCCCCTCACAGCGAACGGAGGCCGGCCAGTGAGGTTCCTGGTCTGGAGCAACGAGCACCGGGCGTGGTGGCGGTCGCACCACCGCGGCTACACCGAGTACATCGAGGAGGCCGGCCGGTACAGCCGTGCCGAGGGTGAACAGATCGTGGCCAGGGCGACCCTCAACGGGCGGCTCACGAACCGCCGCGTCAACCCGGTGACCGATGAGGAGTATGCGCAGCCATCCGAGGTGCTGGTGCTCGCCCCCGAGGACATCCCGCCTGAGGAGGCCGCCAATGTCTGACCTGAAGTCGCTGAGCCGGGCGGACGCGCAGGTCCTGGCCGGGGTGGTGAAGGTCTTGGCGGACCCGGCCCGCCTGCAACTGCTGGCGTTGCTCTCCGCCCACGGTGAACTGCCGGTGAAGGAGCTGGCGGACACGCTGGGCCGGTTGTCGCATCCCCAGGTGAGCAGCCACCTGCAGATCCTGCTCGCCGCCGGGTTCGTCACCCGCCGCAGGGACTGGCCGTGGCAGTTGTACCGGCTGGAGCGGTCCCGTTTCGCCGAGGTCGCCGCCGCGCTCACGGGAGGCAGGCGATGACCGGGGGGCCGGGCGGCGTGCTGAAGGCTGGCTACAGATGCACCTGCCACCATCGCGGCCGCCACTGTCGCCACGCCTGCCCCGCCACTGCGGTACTCGTGCGCAACTCAGACGGCCGTCCCGTCTGTGAGTACTGCGTCGACCATGACCCCGAGGACTCGGCGGGGTTCACCGTGTCTGGCTACTACTGGGAGACCTCATGATCACACGTTCCCTCGACCTCATCCACCACGCCGCCGCATGGCTACCCGCCCACCCGCCGGCCCTCGTCGCCACCCTCGTCCTGCTCGCCGCCGTCCCCCTCGCCCTGATCGCCGTCATGCTGCACGCCAGCACGGAGCCGCGCCGCATCGGCGGGCCGGTCGTGCACGCCGGCTGGGACGAGCACCTGCCCGAGCTCGACGGCCTGGCCGTCGGGTACCGGGCCCGGCACCGCCAGATCACCCGCGGGCAGGGTGAGGCGCCCACCGTCGGCGACGCCGCGGGGTGGGGGTTCAGCCGGGAGCCGGAGACGGAGGTGCTGTTCGGGCCGGTCCCGGAGACGGTGGAGGGCTGGTCGGACGGGGCGGCCCGCACCGGTGAACTGATCCGGGTTCACCCGGCCGGGGGTGCCGCATGAGGCGCGTCTCGCTGCTCGTCGCTGCCGCCGTCGCGGTGGCCTCGCTCGCCGCGTGCGGCCCGAAGACGGTCGAGTGCAAGGACGGCACGCACTCGACGTCGACCGGGCGCGGCGCCTGCTCGCACCATGGCGGCGTCAAGCTGGTGGGTGGCTCGACGAACAGCGCGGCCCGCCATGACGGCGGTTCGTGATGGGCCACCTCCTCGACACGGTGCCGATGCCCGCCCATATCGCCCGGCTCCCGCGCAACGCGCATCCGCTTTACGAGTTGTGGCGTGGCGTGCTCCGCCGCTGCTCCGATCCGCGCGCTACCGGATACGCCAACTACGGCGGCCGAGGCATCACCGTCTACCAGGCATGGCGCGAGTCCTTTGACCGGTTCGTGGCCGACCTGCCGCCAAGACCCTCGCCGCTGCACACCCTGGACCGAATCGACAACGACGGTCACTACGAGCCCGGCAATGTCCGCTGGGCGAGTCAGGACGAACAGCACCGGAACATGCGGACCAACCGGCTACTCCAAGTCGGGGACGAGGTCCGCACCATGCGGGACTGGTCAACGATCACCGGCATCTCGACCAGCACCATGTGCAATCGGATCAACCGGGGCTGGTCGGACGAGGCGGTGATCACCACCCCGACCCAGCGTAAGGCGGACGACAACACCCTGTTCCCGCCCGGCGGTCGGCAACGGTGTATCGAGCTCGGGCTGAACGTCTACACGGTCGCTAGTCGACTTCGCCGCGGCTGGTCATTAGATGCCGCGATCACCACTCCGGTCGACAAAAGGCGCGCAAGCAAAGCGAGGAAAGCATCATGATCGCTACACCCGTGATGCCCGCCCATATCGCGCGGCTCCCCCGGGATCGCCATGGGAGGCCGATCCCCTGGTTCGTGGCCACCCTCGACACCGGCGCCCGCGACTTCCGCATCGCCGACCAGCAACGCCACCGCGACGCGCTGCGCTTCCAGCGGTGCTGGATCTGCGGCGACCGGACCGGCGGGTTCGTCGCGTTCACGATCGGGCCGATGTGCGCGGTCAACCGGATCTCCTCCGAACCTCCGGCGCACCGCGACTGCGCGGTCTACGCCGCGCGGGTGTGCCCGTTCCTGGCCAACCCGGGCATGCGCCGCCGGGTCACCGGCGTCCCCGACGAGGTCGTCCCGGCCGCCGGTGACCCGCTGCTGCGCAACCCGGGTGTCGCGCTGGTGTGGGTGACCCGCTCGTACCGGACGTTCCGGCCGGAGCGGGGTAACGCCGGGCTGCTGTGCGCTATCGGTGAGCCCACCGAGACCCGCTGGTTCTGTGAGGGCCGTGACGCGACCCGGGGCGAGGTGCTGGCGTCGATGGAGTCGGGCCTACTCGCCCTGCAGGCGGCGTGCCAGCGCGACGACGACCCGGCCGGCTCGCTGCGCCTGCTCGACGCCGAATACCGGCGTGCGCTCGCCCTGCTACCGGCGGAGGAGGCGGCGCCATGACCAAGTCCGAACGTGACGAGCTGCGCCGCATCATCCGCCAGCGGATGAAGGTGCTCAGGGCCGACGTGAGCGCCCGCCAGGCCGAACTGGTCGCCGAACTCGACCAGCGCCTCACCGCCTGGTACGCCGCCGACCTGAAGGCGTACAACGACGTGGCGTACCTGGTCGGGGAGGCGGTACGGGAAGCCAACCGCAAGGTCAACGACCTGTGGCGCGCCTACTACGGCCCCGACAAGTGGGGTGTCGACGCGGACCGGCCGATCGTCGGCGCCCAGCCTGTCGCCGGTCCGAGTCAGGACCGCAGCACCGACCGGCGGACCGGCATCGCTCAGATCGAGGCCCAAGTGCGGGCCGCCCTGGTCGAGCTGGAACGCCGCGAGGTGGCGCTGATGGAGGAGCTGGCCGTCGGCGCCCTGGAGTCGGCTGAAGCCCGGGACTTCCTCGGCCGCATCCCGACGGTGGCCGAACTGGTTCCCGCCTCCCGGATCGCCGCCCTCACCGCCGCCATCACCGACGAAGACGACCGGCGATGAGCGGGCCGCGCTTCCAGGTCCGCCCCCTCGGCCCGTGGGGCCGGCCGGTCACCGACCCCCGGGCCAGCTCCAGCCGGTTCCGGGCCACCTGGGACGACACGATCACGCTGCTGCTCGACGAGGTCGGCCAGCTCGACGGCACACTCGTCGTCGTCCAGGTCGACGCGGACCCGGGCGACATCCGCGCCGACGGCATGCTCCGGGCGCGCGCCCGGGTCGGCTTCCCCGGCGTCAAGGTGTCGTTCCAGTCCCGGTACGGCCCGCTGACGTACGCCACCGACACCTACGAGCAACAGTGGTCGCACGCCACCCCCGGCTGGCAGGCCAACGTCCGCGCGATCGCGCTGGGTCTCGGGGCGCTGCGCGCGGTCGACCGGTACGGGGTGACCCGGACCGGTGAGCAGTACCGGGGCTGGTCCGCGATCGCGGCCAGGCCCGCCGAGGACACGCTGAGCGTCGACGAGGCGCGCCGGGTGCTCGCCGACGCCGCCCGCGTCGGGCCGGGCAGCCTGAGCGGCGAGACGGCGATCGCGGCCGCGTACCGCAGGGCCGTGCGCAAGGCGCACCCCGACGCCGGCGGCGATCCCGACGTGTTCCGGCTCGTCACCGCCGCCCGCGACGTGCTCCTCGGTGCGGGCGGGAGGTCGTCGTGATCCTGTTCTTCGGACAGCGCTGGGACGCCCCGATCGTCGACGACGCCACACCGGTCGACACACCCGTCGGGCAGTGCTGCTACGACTGCGGCGAACCGGTCTCCGACGGCGACCGCGGCTTCATCCGCGCGGTGCCCCGCCTCGGCGGGGACGGGGAGCCCGTCGGCTCGGCCGAGCCGATCCACGCCGAATGTGACCTGCGCAGCGTCATGGGTCACACCCTCGGGCTGTGCCGATGCACCGGCTACCCGTCCGATCGGGCGACGGCCCGGCTGGTGTGGGAGATGGTCCACGGCCGTGCCTAGTCCGTTGTGGCGGGACGTGGACGCCTCCGGCACCGACCGGCGGTGGCTGCACGGCTGCGGGTACCGGCACCGGCCGGGAGTGCCGTGCCCGCTGGCCGGGGTGTGGCTGGTGCTGGCGGGTTGCCCCCGGTGTGTGTACGCCCGTGGCCACTACTGCGCCGCGCACGCGGGGAGAGGGGCCGCCTAGCCCTCGGGACGGCCCCGCATCGAGAAGACAGGCGGTGGTCTATGAGCCATCAGGCAATCAAATGGGCGCTGTACCAGGCTCCCATGCTGCTGACCCCTGCCGGTTTACCGGATGTGACCGCCCGGTTCGTGCTGGTTGCGCGCGCCGAGCGGGCTGACGAGCGCGGCCGGAACTCGTATGCGGGGCCTGCCGATCTGACGCGCGCGACCGGGTACGACGAGCGGACCGTCGAGCGGGCGGACCGCCGGTTGGAGAAGGCGGGGTTGCTCGTCCGGGCGGGTTTCTCGCACCTCGGCACGGTGCGGTGGCACCTGGACATGTCACAGAGGCGGGCCGACGGCGACCCCGACCTCGTGGACGCCCGGGTCGAGCGGCGGCGCAAGGCGGACGCGGCGCGTCAGCAGCGTCAGCGGGATCGCCGCAGAGCCGGGTCCGTCACGGACGCAGAATCCGTGACGTCCGGGACGCAGAATCCCGGACACATCGAAGGTGATGTATCGACCAGCGAGGGCGTCACGGACGCAGAATCCGTGAGTCACGGATTTCAAATGCGTGACGTCACGGACGCAGAATCCAAACGTCACGGACGCAGCGCCCCCCAAACCACCCACTACCTAAACCACCCCTCTATGAACCACCCCGGAACCGCCCCTGGGGGCACGCGCCCCCAGACCCCCCGACCCCCGTCACCTTCGGCGCCGGCGACCGACGAGCGCGACCCACTGTCCGAACCACTCACGCCAGCCCAAGACCAACAGGGTGAGTCACTCCCGCGTACGCGCGCGGATCAGACAGCCCCCGGCCATCTCGCACCCGTCTTCGACATCCGCACCGGGGAGGCATCGTGAAGCTCGGCCGCACAGACGTCTGCCGTCACTGCGACGGCGAGATCATGCTGTGCCGCATCCGTGGCGGAGACTGGCTCCCGTTCGACGTGGCGATGATCGAGCGGACACCCGGGGCGGCCGACGCGTACGTCCCGGTCGTCAAGGCCGGTGTCGCCTGTCTGGTGCCGATCGGCGAAGTCGGCGAGCGCCGCCTGGCCGACATTCACTGGCTGGCCCGGCAGCACCGTTGCGCCGAGTTCTACCGCGCCGTCGCAGCCCAGCACGAGAACGTCCCCACGCTGGCCGACGCCATGACCGAGTTCGCCGACTTCCTCCTTAGCCGATCTGAACCTCGGGAGACCCCGTGACATCGATGCGCACCCTCAACCGGCGACTCCAACGCTGGCACCGCTACGCCGTACGCACGTACTGGAACCCCCGCCACACCCGGCCCGCATGGATGGGCCCGAACGTCGCCATGGCCTTCGGGCACCTCCGCGCGCACAACGCCGTCGAAGCCGAACGGCAGCGCCGCGTTGACCGGCTGGAGCAACGGTGGCGCGACTGGAGCGACGATGACGGGCCGCGCTGCATGCTGACCGTCGGGAGCGTCTGCTACTGCACCGGGCGCCCCGGCTGCCTCGCCGTGTGCACGTCCTGCGGTGAGCCGGACTGCGACGGCGAGTTGGGTGACGACGAGTGCCCCGGCGACGACTGGCCGACCGGCACGATCGTCGAAACCGGGTTCGCCGATCGGGGGTTGCTGTGACCGTCAACGTGCGCCTCACCGAGGTGACCGTGTGTGCCCTGCCCGAGGACAACTTCGACCACGACTGCTACGCCCTCAAGGTGCAGTGGCGCGGCGGGGAAACGTACGCGGTGGTGCGCGGCACGAAGGCGCTCGGCGTGGACGGTGAATGGGACTACGAGCCGTCCTCGTTCTGTCGCATCGATCCGTCCGGTCGCACCGACGAGTGGATCGCCACCCACCGCTTCGGCTACGACGAGGCGTTGCGGCGGGCGGTGGAGGCGGCCCCGCACGTCACCGTCAACGGCCGCACCGTCGCCGACTGTTTGGCCCGGCAGGTGGCGCCGTGATCGAGCCGACCGACGAGATGATCGTGGCCTTCGAGGACGCCTACGACTACCCGGGCATCACCGGGGGAGACACCCGCGCAGGCTTGGCCGCCGTCCTCGCCCTCGTCGAGTCGGACTACGACGTGACCAGGAAGCGGGCAGCCACGCCGAGCCCGTTCGGGCCGATCGTGGACCCCTGCACCGGCTGCGGCTGCGCCAAGGCGTGGCATGGCCCTCACGGCTGCACCGGCGACTTCACGCACTGCCCCTGCGAGACGTGGATGCCGCTGGAGCCGTCGACCCCGGGGTGCGAGCGGCGGGAACCGAAACCGTGACCGCACCCCACATCGCCCGCTCCGGCACGGCGCAGCAGTCCCGGCAGCTCGTCGCCCGGTTCCAGGACGGCGACGTTGACGCCTACGGGCAGCTGTACAGCCGGTACCGCGGCGAGGTCTACGGGTTCATCCTCCGCAAGGTGCGGGTGCCCGACCTTGCGCAGGACCTCACCCAGGACACGTTCGAGCGCGCCCTGCAGTACATCGGCAGGTGGCAGTGGCAGGGCAAAGACGTCGGGGCGTGGCTGCTCACCATCGCCCGGAACCTGGTCATCGACTACTTCAAGTCCGCCCGCAACCGGTTGGAGACGATCGTCGAGGACCCGTTCGCGGGTGGCCCGGGCGCAACCGTGGACGGCCCGGAACCCGCCGTCACGGATCATCTGCGTAACGTGGCCCTGCTGACCGCACTGCAACACCTCACCGGCGAGCAGCGGGCCTGCCTCGTCCACCGGTTCCTGCGCGGGCTGACCATGCGCGAGACCGCCGCCGTCATGGGCTGCACCGACGTCGCGGTCCGGTCGATGCAGTACCGGGCCGTGCGGGCACTGTCCCGCCACTTCGCCGGACGGGGGCTGCTCTGATGCCCCCGCCTGCTCGGCGCGCCGCCCCGACCCTCGGCGTCACCCCGAACGGCAGGGCACCCCGTGGCTAGGCGCGACCCGTGGGCCGAGTATGCGCAGCCCACCCTGGCCTCCGCGCAGGTCCCGCCCGACCTGTGGGAAGCCGGCCGGCTACCCGCCCACATCGTGCCGCTGAGCGCGCAGGTCAACACCGCGGCCGCGCTGATCCACGCCGGGGGTGCAGCCCGCAGTGCCTGGTGTCCGCCGGGGTGCCCGCACCCCAATGCGACTGCGTGTGCCGCGGCGCGTACCACGGGGTGCTCGCCGACGCCGACCTGCGGCCCGCCCTCGCCCGCCTCGCCCGGCGCAAGGAGCTGACCGATGCCCCGTAACCAGCGAGGCTTTCCCGCCGACGCAGAGAAGGTCCTTGCCGACGTCCGAGAGGCCACCGCCACCGGCCGCGAACCCGAGGATGTGCAGCGGGAACGTCACGCCCGCGAGCGCTATCAACTGGAACTCGAACTGGGTCGACGCAGGCTATGGAGGTCGTTCCAGTGGTGGCGCCCATGACTGATCCCAACCCCAGGAGACCACCGATGCCCCGCAACCCCCGCCCCGGTTCCACCGCCCGGACTCCATCGCCGCCGACGGCACCCTGGTCGGCGGGTGGATCCGCTGGACCCAGGAGCCTCTGAGCACCCGCCCACAAACGTCAGGAGCTGCCGCATGCCCCACGCCGAAGACAACAGCCGCCACCCCGAGTCGGTGTGGCGGGCGGCGGCCCGCGCGCATCAGGAACTGTGGATCGCGGTCCCGCCCGGCATCGTCTTCTGGGCCGTCGACGCGCTCCGCGACCCCCAGGTGAGCCTGCTCTGGCCCGGGCTGGCGCTGCTCAGCTGGGTGCTGTACGGGGACTGGCCCGACGACAACGTGTGGAAACGGCGCGGCCGCAAGCTCAAGGACGCCGTGACCGTCCGCGCCGGCCGCCTCGTGGTGGCGACCGTGCAGGTGTCGCGATGATCAGCGAGGAACAGGTCACCGAGGCGCTGGACGCGGCAGCGGAGCTGGACGCCGACGGACGGTGGCGGTTCGCCAGGGACCCGGGGTGGCCGCCGGCCAGCTACAGCGACGAGTCGGCGCGTGGCATCGTCCGGGCCTGCCTGATCCTGGGCGTACCGGTCACCAACACCATGACCGGTGAGGCGTGGTGTACGGCGGTGTCCCGGATCGCGGAGATCGAAGACCGCCTCGACCGCTACGGGGTGCCCCGGTGAACGCGCCGCGCTGCACGTGCCGGCACCTGGTGTGGCTGCACAAGCCCACCAGCGCCGGGCGGGGCGCCTGCTCCGCCAGCACCTGCGACTGCAAACGCTACGAAGAGGCGACCCGATGACCGACCCCGTGAAGCACCAGCGTTTCGTCCGGCCCGGCGAGGTCGAATTGATGATCAAGCACCTGCCTGGTTGCGGCTGCGACCTCAGCACCTCGGATCCAGAGGCCACGCTCGTCCAACTCGGCTGCGTGACCGGCTACCTCGTCACCGAGACACCGAACAGACCCCGCCCATGACCCTGCCCACCCCCGAAGCCCTCGCCGACCAGGTGGCCGAACTCCGGCTGCTCTGGCCCGTCCTGCCCGCCGCCCTGCCCGCCGACACCGGCACCGGCGGCGGCGAACGCGTGCACATCAGCGGCAACGTACACACCATCCCCATCAACCCCGCCGTCGCCGCCACCATCCACCGCCTCACCCCCCTGATGGCCCACCTCACCCAGCTCACCCAGCAGTACGCTGACGCCTACACCAACCGGCGCTGGGCCGACGCCGCACCCGTCGCCCACCGCGTCGGCGACGCCCTGGCCGACGCCCGCACCGCCATCGGCCTCAACCGGCCAGATCAGCCCATCGCCATCGGCGCGCACTGCCCCCGCCACGACGCCCCGCTGACCCCGCTGGTCACCCCCGGCGAGCGGGGCGAGCTGCGCTACGACTCCATCGCCGCCGACGGCACCCTGGTCGGCGGGTGGATCCGCTGGACCCAGGAGCACGTCGTGGTCTGCCGGCACTGCCGCCAGCAGTGGACCATTCCCCAGCTCCTGTGGCTGGGCAGGCTCGTCGCCGACGCCGACCAACGGCGCCGGGCCGCCTCAGAAGCGGGCGCAGCATGAGACCCACGAAAGATCCGAGCGTCTCCTGGGGCAACGTCAAGTACCCGTGCCGCACCGTGCGCCTGCTCGGCCAGGACTACGCCGGACGGCCAGGCTGGTGGGACGAATGGGCGCTTACCTGACCCGAGGGAGACGACATGACGGACAGCGAACGGATTCCGGGTCAGCAGATGCTCACCGAGGACCACCGGTGCGGATGGTGCGGCGAGCCCGTGAAGAACACCGTGTCGGAGCCTTACGGCGAGTACGCCGACAGTCGCGGCTTCATGACATTCCTCGGGACGAACATCACGCTGTTGCCCTGCGGTCACACGTGGATGGAGGTGAACTTGTCGCCATGAACAGAACATCGCGACAACACGGGAGGCCCCGCATGATCGCACGCTACGAAGCCGAGACGATCCTGGCCGGGCACCTGGACGTGGAACGGATCGAGGTGACGCGCGGCGAGCCGGAACGTTGAACCTTCAACCAAACCGCCTAGCCTGCACATGTGGGGCACCAGCATTCGACCGTCCCCGGCTACCTCGTCGACGCCCTTGCCGCCGCCGCCTACGTCACCCACCTGCAGGGCCGCCACTGCGCACCCGGCACCATCTGGTCCTGGGCCTGCCGCGGCCACATCCAGCGCCACGGCCGCGGCCGCTACGACATCCGCGAGATCCACGCCTGGGTGACGAGGGATCCCGGGCGTTGCGCTTGACAACGCGCTGAGCAGGGCGCAAGCTCCGAGCGTGTGTGACAGGAGTCCGTCCACACAAGCCCCCGTCGCCGAGCAGCGCGGGGCTTCGTCGCATTCCGGGGATGACATGCCCACGCCGCCCCGCATCGTCGCAGTCCTCTTCGGCCCACCCGGCGCCGGCAAGACCACCCTCGCCCGCGCGTCCGGACTCACCGTCTACGACCGCGACGACCCGCACTGGGCGCACGACGAAGGCCGGTTCCGCACCGCCCTCACCCACCTCGGCCAGCAGGCCGACGCACGCGCCGTGGTCATCAGGGCCGGCAGCACCCAGGCCGCCCGCACCACCCACCGCCGCATGGTCAACGCCACCCACGCCTGGATGGTGTACGTCGAGTCCGGCGTCGCGCACCACCGCGTCAAGGTCCGAGCCCGCGACCCCCGCGACCACGCCAACGTGATCCACTGGTTCGACCGCTACGACGGGGGACCGGAGGTCCCGGCCTGGCCCGGCAGTTGGGAGGCGGCGCTCATGCCGAAGCCCGAGACCGGGTACGGCCCGGCCCACGAGGCGCAACGCCGGGCCTGGTCACCCAAGGTGGCCCGGGGTGAGGCCGACTGCCACGCCCGGATCTGCCTCGAGCCCAGCCGCCGCATCACACCCGGTAACGAATGGGACATGGGCCACACCCCCGACCGCACCGCGTGGACCGGACCCGAACACGCACGGTGTAACCGCAGCGAGGGCGCCGTGCGAGGCAACGCGCAGCGCGTGACCGCAGGCCCCGCGCTCCAGCACTCCCGCGCGTGGTGAGCGTTAGCAGTGATCTAGACGATTCAGCTAACACGCGGGCGTTAGCACGACGACTGCTAATCACGTGACGCAGAGTGACGAAAAAAATCTCAGTTGGATCTTGAAGGAC
>Ga0307279_10000012_pt1 | contig 19730 bp, 18 predicted proteins | sample ER_DNA_118_FD_194484 | JGI IMG/M metagenome (GOLD analysis project Ga0307279, IMG submission 194484) | Bulk soil microbial communities from the East River watershed near Crested Butte, Colorado, United States - ER_DNA_118 | ecosystem: Environmental > Terrestrial > Soil > Floodplain | place...
TAGCCGCCGCGATAGATGGCGAGCGTCCGCGCCAGCGCTTCCGGCGAGAGGACGAAGTCGCTCTTCATCGCCGCCCAGCCGGCGAGCGCCTCCGGCCCGGCGCCGGGCGCCGCGGCGGCCGCGCTCGCCGAAAAGAACCTCCCCGCGACGACCGCGAACAACAGGAACTGGGCGAGGATGAGCAGCAGGGCCGAGCGGACCAGCGCCTTGGGAGCCTTGTCGATGAAGAACCAGGCGACGATTCCGACCGGGGCGTAGAGCGACAATATGTCTCCCGACCAGACCAGATAGAAATGCGCCAGGCCGAAGACGAACAGCCATGCCATGCGGCGGACGTGGATCCTCGCCCCCGGCTCCCCCTTCGCCTCCGCCCTTTCGATGACGAGCAGCATGCTGGCGCCGAACAGGAAGGAGAAGAGCCCGCGCATCTTGCCGTCGACGAAGATGAAGCTGAACAGCCAGGACGCCGTGTCGGCGGGGCCGGGCGCCCCGAGGGCCATCGGGTCGAGATAAGCCTGCTCCGGCAAGGCGAAGCCGACGATGTTCATCGCCAGGATGCCCATCACCGCCACCCCCCGGACGATGTCGAGCGTGGCGATCCGCTCCGGCGCCCCAGGGCCGGACGAACAGCCGGCGGTCACGCCCGTTCGGGGGCGCGCAGCTGCCGCGCCGCGACGAGCGCGATCGGCAGGCCGACGAGCAGGCAATGGGAGAAGAGCGCGTTTCCAATTCCCCAGGCGGTGTGCGGCAGCGGCGCGTCCGGCCAGCGCAGCGGTTTCACCACCCAATACATGAAAAGCCAGAGCAGGAAGCCGTAGGCGAGACCGGCGGGGACGGGATTGCGGACCATGCCCGGAACGCGCGCCGCAATGATGAAATAAGCCGCCGCCATGCACGCCATGATAGCGAAATGGACGACGAGGCCGGCCGCCGCCCATCCCGCTCCGCCGCCGCGGACGCCGTCGCCGAACGGACCGCTCGCGACATAGGTGAGCACGCCGCCCGGACTCGTCCCGCTCATCCCGGCGAAGCCGAAGGCGGACAGGATATCGAGCGTGCCGGCAAGCAGCGCGGCGATGGCAACCGATCGTAGCATTGGCGACCCCCCGGGGCGAAGTTCGGCGGTTAGGGAGGCGAGTGTCAATGCCGGAAATCCGCTCTTTCCGGCTAAGCCTGGAACAGGTTCAGGCGACCGCCGGCTCACCCCCCATAAGGTCCGGGAAGAAGCCCTCGTGGGCCCTGCGCAGCTCGGCAAGGGAGACGGCGTGGTCGCCGTTGGGCAGTTCGAGGATCAACCGGGTTCCGCAGGTGCGGCCGATCGCTTCCACCTCGACTCCGGCGGCATGCGCGCGGGCGAGGAAGGTGAAGAGGCAATTGTCGCAGATGGTGGCGACGTAAAGGCCCTGGTCCTCGGCGAAGAGGGCGGCGTTGCTCGCCGGCACGAGCCGGTTGATCAGCGCCCCGACGTTGCCGGCCAGCGCCATCTCGGCCAGCGCCACGACAAGGCCGCCGTCGGCGACGTCATGGCAGGCGGTGATCGCTCCGCCGGCGATGGCGGAGCGAACGAACTCGCCGGCGGCGCGCTCGGCGGCCAGGTCGACCGGCGGCGGCGGACCGTCCTCGCGCCCGTGCAGCTCCCGAAGCCAAAGCGACCGGCCGAGATGCCCCCGCCGGGTGCCGATGGCGACGATGACGTCGCCGGATCCCTTGAAGGCGATCCCGACCGACTTGCGCCAGTCTTGGAGGAGCCCGACCGCGCCGATGGCCGGGGTCGGCAGGATCGCGCTGCCCGCCCCGTCCTCGCCCTTCGTTTCGTTGTAGAGGGAGACGTTGCCCGAGACGATCGGGAAGTCGAGGGCTCGGCAGGCCTCCGCCATGCCTTCGATGCAGCCGACGAGCTGCCCCATGATCTCCGGACGTTGCGGGTTGCCGAAGTTGAGGCAGTCGGTGGCGGCGAGCGGGGTGGCGCCGACGGCGCTGAGGTTGCGATAGGCCTCGGCGATCGCCTGCTTCCCGCCCTCCACCGGATCGGCGTGGCAATAGCGGGGGGTGACGTCGGTGGTCATCGCCAGGGCCTTGCCGGTGCCGTGCACCCGCACCACCGCCGAGTCCCCGCCGGGATGCTGGACGGTGTCGCCGCCGACGCCGCGATCATATTGCTCCCAGATCCAGCGCCGGCTGGCGAGGTCCGGCGAGGCCATCAGCTTGAGCAGATCGGCCGCGACGTCCGTGCTTTCCGGAAGGTCGGTCAGCGGCGCGGGCTTCGGCGTCGGCACCCAGGGGCGATCATAGCAGGGAGCGTCGTCGGCCAGCGGGGCGAGCGGGATGTCGGCGGCCGTTCCGCCGCGCCACTTGAGCACCAGCCGTCCGGTGTCGGTCACCCGGCCGATCACGGCGAAGTCGAGCTCCCATTTGCGGAAGATGGCCTCGGCCTCGGCCTCGCGCCCCGGCTTGAGCACCATCAGCATCCGCTCCTGGCTCTCCGACAGCATCATCTCGTAAGGAGTCATCCCCTCCTCCCGGCAGGGGATAGAATTCATGTCGAGCTCCAGCCCGACGGCGCCTTTCGAGGCCATTTCGACCGACGAGGAGGTGAGGCCGGCAGCGCCCATGTCCTGGATGGCGACGATCGCGTCCGACGCCATCAGCTCGAGGCAGGCCTCGATCAAAAGTTTCTCGGTGAAGGGATCGCCGACCTGGACCGTGGGGCGTTTCTCCTCGCTGTCATCTGAGAAGTCGGCGGAGGCCATGGTCGCGCCGTGAATGCCGTCGCGGCCGGTCTTTGAGCCCACGTAGACGACGGGGTTTCCGACGCCGGCGGCCGCCGAATAGAATATCCGTTCCTGGTCGGCGATTCCGACGGTCATCGCGTTTACCAGGATGTTGCCGTCATAGGCGCGATGGAAATTCACCTCGCCCCCGACGGTTGGTACTCCGACGCAATTGCCATAGCCCCCGATGCCGGCGACCACCCCGGCGATCAGATGGCGCATCTTCGGATGGTCGGGGCTCCCGAACCGGAGCGCGTTCAGGTTCGCCACCGGCCGCGCGCCCATCGTGAAGACGTCGCGCAGTATTCCGCCGACTCCTGTCGCCGCCCCCTGATAGGGCTCGATGTAGGAGGGGTGGTTGTGGCTCTCCATCTTGAAGATCGCCGCCTGGCCTCTCCCGTCCGGACCCGGGCCGATGTCGATGACTCCGGCGTTCTCGCCCGGCCCGCAGATCACCCAGGGGGCTGTGGTGGGGAGCTTCTTGAGGTGGATGCGCGACGATTTGTACGAGCAATGCTCCGACCACATCACCGAGAATATGCCCAATTCCGTGATGTTGGGCTCGCGGCCGAGGGCGTGGAGAACGCGCTCATATTCCTCGGGGGAAAGGCCGTGCTCGGCCACGACTTCCGGCGTGATCTGGCTCGTCATCGCCGCCCTCTAGGTGATCCTCGGGGCTTTGTCGAAGGGGCGCTTTGCTGCTACACGCGGTCCCTGTTTGTTCCCATGGCAAGGAGACGGAACATGAGCGTCAGTCCGATACCCGAAGGCTTTCATTCGCTTAGCCCCTACCTCGCGGTCGACGACGCGGCGGCGGCGATTCGATTCTACTCGGCCGCCTTCGGAGCGACGGAGGAGCTTCGCCTGGAGGTGGGGGGGAAGATCGGTCATGCCGAAATTCGAATCCGCGACAGCGTCCTCATGCTCTCGGACGAATGGCCCGAATGGAACATGCTCGGGCCGAAGAGCCGCGGCGGGCCGACCTGCAACCTGCACCTCTATGTCGAGGATGTCGACGCCGCTTTCGCTCGCGCGGTGGAGGCCGGTGCGACGGTCGAGCGGCCGGTCGCCGACCAGTTCTACGGCGACCGCTCCGGCACGCTGAGCGACCCGTTCGGCCATCGCTGGAACCTCGCCACCCACGTCGAGGACGTCACCGTCGAGGAAATGCGCCGCCGGATGGCGGGGCAGTCCGACGCAGGCTGACCTCGGCCTCCTTCCTCCCCACCGCGGAGGTGGGGAGGCAAGGGTTCCGGCCTACTTGCTGTCGCAGCTCTGGGCGCCCTTGCCGGGGGCCGCGTAGGTGACGGTGGTGCCGTTGCCGCTGAGCGAATAGCCTTCGGCGGTGTAGGGCGCCTTGCCGTCGGGCGAGGTGAGGGTGGTCGGGGTCGCCCCCTTGTCGGCGCGGACCGCAACCGTGTTGTTGGTATAGAAATCGGCGAACAGCAGGCTGTTGTCCTTGCAGCGGTAGCTTCGGCTCGCCTGGATCATCGGCGGCGGCGCCACCGGCGGTGCGCTCTTGAGCTGATCGGCCTGGGGGTCGTTGGTGTCGCCGGCGACGATCGTCGTAGGCTTGTTGTTGCACCCCGACAGAGCGAGCAAGGCGGCGAGGGAAAGGGCGGCGGAGCGTTGCGCTTTGTTGTTCATCGGGGTGACTTCGCGAGAGCGGCGCGGCCCGTCAAGCCGTTTTCGGCAAGGCCGGCCGACCCCGGTGAAGCTACGGGGTTCGACAACCCTTACCGCTTCGGTTAGCCTGCCGGTCCGTAACGAACACGGGGGTGGGAGAGCCTAAGCGCGTGCAACGTGTCCGCATCGGCCTGACGGGCTTGGCGTTCGTGTTCATCCTCGTCCTGCTGGGCGCGATCTTCGCCAGCCCGACGAGCGAGGATTCCGCCGCGAACGTCGCCATCCGCCAGCTCGCGCCTGGCCAGGCGCCCGTCGCGCCCGCCGCGAACGACGCCCTGCCGAAGGAGCCGCTTGCCGAGCTCGGGGTTGCGCCGGGCAATGCCGACGAAAACGGCGCCGCAACGCCCTCCGTCGCGAAACCCTGAGCGGCCCGCTGCGATTGCCTGGGCGACGACCAGGCGACTAGGACGCGTCGCACTAACCACAAACTTATCCACAGGCTTGCGCACTAGGAACACGGCTCGAACAGGAGGATGAACAAACCACGAAAATCCACGATCTGCCCTCGGTAGGGCATCAAATCCCCAAAAAAGGCATCAAATCCCCTTTCCTCGCAGGGGGCTAGATGTTATCCACCGCCCTCTAGAGTAACGGGGCACTTCTCCAGCTGACCGGTGAGTCACGCGGCCGCAGCGATGCGCGTCCGCGAACGGGGAAGGTCCGCGCGTTTGGAGCGGGTACAGAGGCGTGGAGATCGACGACTTCTTCCAGGGAAGCGCGCTCAACGCGGTGGACGCCAAGGGGCGTCTCTCCGTTCCCGCCTTCGTCCGCGCCGTGATCGAGCGCCGTTCCGATGCCCGCGCCGTCGTCGTGGGCGCCCACGAAGTCTCCCCCTGCCTCACCGCCTATGGCCGCGGCTACGCCCGCAAGCTCTACGAGGACATGGAGCGCCGTCGCCTGGCGGACGAAGACAAGGGCGGGGCGCTCGAGGACCATTATGCCCGCGCCCGGCGGATGTTCGGCATGACCGAGGATGTCCCCTACGACACCAGCGGCCGGATCATCCTGCCGCCGATGATGCGCCGCAAGGGCCAGATCGAGGACCTCGCCCTGTTCGTGGGAGTCGGCGGCGTGGTCGAGATCTGGAACCCGCGACTGGCGCTGGCGGAGGGCGATCGCGACCTCAAGGAAATCGCCGCCTACCGGCTCGAGGAAAAGGGGATCGCGCTGTGACCCCCGCCGCGACCGAGGCCCGAGTGGCCGCCCCGCACGTCCCGGTCCTGCTGGACGAAGTCATCGCCGGCCTCGCCCCGAGGGCCGGCGAAACCCATGTCGACGGCACCTTCGGCGCCGGCGGCTACACCCGCGCCATTCTCGAAAAAGGGGCCTTCCGAGTCTACGCCTTCGATCGCGATCCCGATGCGATACAGGAAGGCGCGGCCCTGGAGGCTTCGAGCGGGGGGCGCCTGACGCTTGTTCCGGAGCGTTTTTCCCGGATGCGTCAGGCGCTTGCCGACCGCGGCGTCGAGACCGTCGACGGCGTCGCGCTCGACATCGGCGTCTCGTCGATGCAGCTCGACCGCGCCGACCGCGGCTTCTCCTTTCAGGCAGACGGGCCGCTCGACATGCGGATGGCGCAGGAGGGTGAAAGCGCCGCGGACTTCCTGAACCGCGCCCCGGAAGAGGCGATCGCCGACGTCATCTACCGCTACGGCGACGAGCCCAAGTCGCGCCGGATCGCCCGGGCGATCGTCGCCGCCCGGCCGATTCAGCGGACCGGCCAGCTCGCGGAGGTGGTTCGCAAGGCGCTCGGCTGGCACGCCGGCATGAAGAAGGACCCGGCGACTCGCACATTCCAGGCGATCCGGATTCATCTCAATGAGGAACTGCAGGAGCTCGAGGGTGGGCTCGAGGCGGCCGAGCAGGTGCTCGCGCCGGGCGGACGGCTCGCCGTCGTCACCTTTCACAGCCTCGAGGACCGAGTGGTCAAGCGCTTCCTCAAGGAGCGCAGCGGCGACGTTCCGTCCGGCTCGCGCCATCTGCCCGAGCAGGCCCGCTCCGCCCCGGAAGCGAGCTTCGAGGCCGTCGCCAGGCCCGTCCGGGCCTGCGCGGACGAGGTTCGGGCCAATCCCCGGGCCCGCTCCGCCACGTTGCGCGTCGCACGGCGCACCCAAGCCCCCGCCTGGAAATCATCAGAAGGAGCCCCGGCATGATCGCGAGGGGATTCAAGTCCGTCATTTGGGTCGCGACCGTCGGCGGCGCCGCCTTGTGCTGCTACATGGTCTCCCTGCGGGTGGCGACCGAACGGGCGGACCTCGCCAAGGTCGAGGGCCAGATCGTCACCGCCAAACGCGACATTCGCTCGCTCCAGACCGAGCTCGGAACCCGAGGACGGCTGACCCAGCTGGAGCAGTGGAATTCGGACGTTCTCGCGCTCGCGGCGCCGACCTCGGCGCAATTCGTCAAGGACCAGGTAACGCTCGCCCGGCTCGAGCGCCACGATTCCACGGTCGAGGAGCAGAGCGCCAACATCCGCATGGCCTCGGCCGAGGCGCCCGCCCAGTCCGGCGCGCCCGGTTCCGCCCCGGCGGCCGCCAAGGCCGAGCCCGCGCCCAAGCTGCTCCACGCGATCGCCCCGGCCCCGGCCGAGCCGCCGCTGGTCCGCCGGGCAAGCTATACGCCTGCTCCGGCCGCGACCGAGGCGAAGGCGAAGCCGCGCGCCGCGGCTCCGGTCCCCGAGGCGAGGACCGCCAAGGCCGAAGCCGCTGCTCCCCGGAAGGGCCCGCCCGCCGCCGCCGCGGCTTTGGCGAAGCCGGCGGTCGCTTCCGCGAAATCCCCGGCCGCGGCCAAGCCGGCTCCGAAGCCCGCTACGGTCGCGGCCGCCGCCGCCAAGCCGGCTCCAAAGCCTGCCGCCCGGAAGACGCAGACGGCCTCCGCCGCGCCGGACCGGGCTCCGGCGCAGCGCCCCGCCGCGAAGCCGGCCGCGCCGGCTCCGGCCCGCACGTCCAAGCCGGCCGGCGGCGAGGGCCACCGGTGACCGCGCTCGCGATCAGCCCGCCGCGCTTCGGAAGCGCCGGAACCCGTCCCGAGGGACTGTCGCTGGTCTACCAGCGGCTGATGATGATCATGCTGGTGTTCGCCGGCGTGACCATGCTGGTCGTCGGCAGGCTGGTCTTCCTGCAACTCTTCACCGACCGGGGCGGCGACGCCTCGATCGGCAACCCGCTGACCCCGCCGCGCGCGGACATCGTCGACCGCAACGGAGTAGCGCTCGCCCGGACGATCGACGCCTGGTCGATCGCCATCCATCCCAACCGGCTGCTCGGCAATCCGGACGAGCTGGCGGAGAAGCTTGCGGCGCTGATGCCGGAGCGCAGCGCCGAGCAGTACCGGCAGATCCTCAAGTCGGGCAAGAGCTTCGCCTTCCTGAGCCGCCGCGCCGTCCCGGAGCTGGTCGCCGCCGTCAACGCCCTCGGTGAGCCGGCGATCGAGTTCAGCCGCGAGCCGGAACGCCTCTACCCGCAGACCGGCCTCGCCGCCCACGTGCTCGGCTGGACCAGCATGGAAGGCAAAGGCGTCGCGGGCATGGAAAAGGTGCTGGAGGCCCGGCTCACCGATCCCGCCCTGCGGGGAACTCCGGTCGCGCTGTCGATCGATGCTCGAGTCCAGGCCTCGCTCGAGACCGAACTCGCCGCGGCCATGGCGAAGTTCAGCGCGATCGGCGCAGCGGGCGTGGTCATGGACATCCAGACGGGCGAGGTGCTCGCCCTGACCTCGCTTCCCCAGCTCAATCCCAACGCGCCCGGGCAGGCGATGGCCGAGGCCGGGTTCAACCGAGCGACGCTGGGCGTCTACGAGCTCGGCTCGACCTTCAAGCCGTTCACCGTGGCGATGGCGATGGATTCCGGGATCATCAAGAGCTTCGGGCAGATGTACAATTGCCCGCGCGCGCTTCCGGTGGGCGGCGGCAAGTTCACGATCACCGACACCCACCCGTTCGGCCGCGCCTGCTCGGTCGCCGAGATCATGAAGGAAAGCTCCAACATCGGCACGGCGCAGATCGCGGCTCAGGTCGGCTCCCAGCGTCAGCAGGAATTCCTTCGCAAGATGGGCTTCATGGAGCCGGTGTCGATCGAACTCGCCGAGCGCGGCCGCACCCTCACGCCCGGCGCCAACTGGGGTGACATCGCGACCATGACGGTCGGCTTCGGCCACGGCATCGCGGTGACCCCGCTCCACCTCGCGACCGGCTACGCAACCCTGTTCAACGGCGGCATCTGGCGCCCGGCGACGCTGATGAAGTCGGGGCCTGGACACCCCATTCCCGCGGGGCACCGGGTGTTCACCCAAGAGACGTCGCGCCGCATGCGCGGCCTCCTCCGGCTCGTCGTCACCGACGGCACCGGCAAGAAGGCCGATGCTCCGGGTTACCGCATCGGCGGAAAGACGGGCACGGCCGAAAAGATCGTCGGCGGCCACTATACGAGCGCCGCGGTGGTGACGACCTTCGCCGGGGTCTTCCCGATGGACGCGCCACGTTACGTGATCATCGCGATGCTCGACGACCCCAAGGCGACCCCGGACACTTACGGTTTCCACACCGCCGGCTGGAACGTCGCGCCGGTGGTGTCCAAGGTGGTCGCCCGGGTCGGCTCGCTGCTCGGAATTGCGCCCGACCCGAGCAAGGAGGCGGACATGTCCGAGGTCCTCCCTTACGTCCACCGCGAAGCCGAGCATTGATCCGATGCGCCTTCGCGAGCTCGCCGGGATCGACAGCGATTCTCGGGTGACGGGGTTCGCCATCGACCATCGCAAGGTGGCGCCCGGCACCGTCTTCGGCGCCTTTCGCGGCACGATGTTCAACGGCGAAGACTTCATTCCAGCGGCGATCGAGGCGGGCGCGGTGGCGGTCGTGACCCGGCCGCAGGTCGCCGTCGCCGGCGCGCACCGCATCGCGGCGGAGGAACCGCGGCGCGAGTTCGCGCGGCTGGCGGCGAGATTCTTCGCGCCGTTCCCAGCGACGGTCGTCGCCGTCACCGGGACCAACGGCAAGACTTCGAACGTCGAGCTGACTCGCCAGCTGTGGCGGATGGCCGGCTTCCATGCCGCCTCGATCGGGACGCTCGGAGTCACCACCGCCGACGACAGCACGACGACGGGACTGACCACGCCCGACATCGTCACGTTCCTGTCCAACATGGCCGGCCTTGCGCGCGAGGGCGTCACCCATGCGGCGTTCGAGGCGTCCAGCCACGGCCTTGCCCAATACCGCACCGAAGGGCTGCCGGTGCGCGCCGCCGCCTTCACCAACTTCAGCCGCGACCATCTCGATTATCACGTCACGATGGAGGCGTATTTCGAAGCGAAGATGCGCTTGTTCAGCGAGGTGCTTGAGGCGGACGGCACGGCGGTGATCTGGACGGACGATCCCAAGTCCGACGAAGTGCTTCGCCGGGTCGATGCGCGCGGCGTTCGCCGCCTCACCGTCGGACGGCGCGGCGAGTCCCTGAAGCTGGTGGACCGGATACCGACCCAGCTCGGCCAGCGCCTGATCGTCGAGGCCGAGGGCACGCGTCGCGAGATCGACCTGCCCCTGATCGGCGCCTACCAGGCGGCCAATGTCCTCACCGCCGCCGGCCTTGTCGTCGCGACTGGCGGCGACCTGCGCGCCACCCTTGCCAACCTCCACCGCCTCCAGCCGGTTCGGGGGCGGCTGGAGCGGGCCGTGATCACCCGCGCCGGCGCGCCCGTCTATGTCGACTACGCCCATACCCCCGACGCGATCGAAGCCGCGATCGAGGCATTGCGGCCCCACGCGGAGGGGCGGCTGATCATCGTCTTCGGCGCGGGCGGCGACCGCGACGTCGGCAAGCGGGCGCAGATGGGCGAGGCCGCCGCCCGCCTCGCCGACCTGGTGATCGTCACCGACGACAATCCCAGGAACGAGGACCCTGAAACCATTCGTATGGACATCATGAACGGCTGCCCCGATGCCCGCGAGGTCGCGGGTCGCCGCGACGGGATAGCCGCCGCGGTGGCCGAAGCGGGTCCCGAGGACATCATCCTGCTCGCCGGAAAGGGGCACGAGCAGGGACAGATCGTCGGGGACCAGGTGCTTCCGTTCGACGACGTCGCGGTGGCGCGGGAGTGCGCGGCGTGAGCAAGGGGAGACCAGCCACGGCCTCCGTTCGTCCCGAGCGAAGTCGTGGGACGAACGAGGTGGGAAGCAGGACATGAAGGAGCATCTCTGGACCTCCGCCGAGATCGCCGCCGCCACCGGCGGGGAGGCTTCGGCGGAGTTCGAAGCCTCCTCCGTGACCTTCGATTCGCGGGAGGTGGAGGCCGGCAGCCTGTTCATCGCCCTCAAAGGCGAATCGACCGATGGTCACCGCTTCGTCGACAAGGCCTTCGCCGCGGGAGCGACGGGCGCCCTTGTCAGCGAAGCCATCTCGCGGCCGCACGTCCGGGTCGCGGACACGTTCGAGGCGCTCAACGACCTCGCCCGCGCGTCGCGCGCGCGAACCGCCGCGAAGATTTGCGGAGTCACCGGGTCGGTCGGCAAGACCGGAACCAAGGAGGCCCTCCACGCCGCCCTCGACCGGGCCTCCCCGGGCGGCGCCCACCGCTCGTTGAAGAGCTACAACAACCATACCGGCGTGCCCCTCTCCCTCGCCCGGATGCCGCGCGAGACCCGCTTCGGAATCTTCGAGATGGGCATGAACCATGCCGGCGAGCTGGCGGCGCTGACCCGCGTGGTTCGCCCGAACGTCGCCATCGTCACGGCGATCGCCTCCGCCCACCGCGAATTCTTCGCCAGCGAGGAGGCGATCGCCGACGCCAAAGGCGAGATCTTCCAGGGCCTCGAACCGGGCGGAACGGCGATCGTGCCGTTCGACAGCCCCTATCGCGACCGCCTCGCCGCCGCCGCCAGGCCCCACGCCGCGACCGTCGTCACCTTCGGCCTCGGCGCCGGAGCCGACGTTCGGGCGCGGGACGTCGTCACCGCCTCCAACGGCGGGTCGCTCGTCACCGCCGTCCTTCCCGAAGCCGAGCTCACCTTCACGATTTCGCAGGCCGGCGATCATTGGGTCTCCAATGCGCTTGCCGTGCTTGCGGCGGTGGAAGCGATGGGCGGAGACCTTGCCGCGGCGGGGCTGGCGCTCGCCGACCTGCCGGGGCTCAAGGGCCGGGGGGAGCGTCACCGGATCGCCGTCGCGGGCGGCGAGGCGCTGCTCGTGGACGAAAGTTACAACGCCAATCCCTCTTCGATGGCGGCGACCCTGCGGACCTTCGGCGCGATGAAGGTGGGGGGACGGAGGATCGCGGTCCTCGGCGCGATGCGGGAGCTGGGCGCGCGATCCGAAGACTTCCACGCCGCGCTCGCCGAGCCGGTCCTCATGGCCCGGATCGATTATGCCATCCTGGTCGGCGAAGAGATGGCGGCGCTGGCGAAAGCCCTTGGCGCAAAGGTTAAAATGGCGCATGTCGAAGACACGGCGGCGGCCGTCGATCTGGTCAGCGGCGAGATCGGTGCGGGCGACGCGATACTCGTCAAGGGATCCAACTCGATCGGTCTGGCCGCGCTCGTGGAAGCGCTGGCCGGCGGCCCCTCGACGAAGTTCATCCGGAGCGCCGCCGCAGGCGGTGACGAAGGGCTCGGGACAGGTACAAGCTGATGTTTTTGTGGATTGCCGAGCAGCTGGGTTTCCCGGGGGTCCTGAACCTCATCCGCTACATCACGTTCCGCGCCGGCGCGGCCACCGCCACGGCCCTGTTCCTCGGCCTGATCATCGGCCCCAGGTTCATCGGCTGGCTCCGCGTCCGTCAGGGCCACGGCCAGCCGATCCGGCTCGACGGCCCCCAGACCCACCTCGCCAAGCGCGGCACGCCGACGATGGGCGGGCTGATGATACTCACCTCGCTCAGCGTCTCGATGCTGCTGTGGATGGACTTCACCAACCGCTATCTGTGGGCCTGCATGCTGATCACCGTCGGCTTCGGGCTGATCGGTTTCCTCGACGATTACGACAAGGTGACCAAGCGCAGCCACAAGGGCGTCTCGGCCCGGGTTCGCCTCCTCGCCGAGTTCGTCGTCGCCGGCGTCGGCTGCGGGATCATCACCTGGGGGGCGGGGACCGAGCTCTACATCCCGTTCTACAGGGGGCCGGTGATCGACCTCGGGATCTTCTATCCCTTCTTCGGCGCCTTCGTCGTGGTGGCGTTCGGCAATGCGGTGAACCTGACAGACGGGCTCGACGGCCTGGCCTCCATGCCGGTGATCATCGCAAGCCTCGCCTTCCTCGTCTTCAGCTATCTCGTCGGCAACGTGAAGTTCGCCACCTATCTGGGCATTCCGCACGTGCTCGGGGCCGGCGACCTCACCGTGCTCTGCTCGGCGATCGTCGGTGCCGGGCTCGCCTTCCTCTGGTTCAATGCGCCCCCCGCGGCCGTCTTCATGGGCGACACCGGCAGCCTCGCTCTCGGCGGCGCCCTCGGCGCGATCGCGGTTTCGATCCGGCACGAGATCGTGCTCGGGATCGTCGGCGGCGTGTTCGTCGTCGAGGCGATGAGCGTCATCATCCAGGTCTTCTTCTACAAGCGGACCGGCAAGCGCGTCTTCAAGATGGCGCCCATCCACCATCATTTCGAGCAGATGGGCTGGTCGGAGCCGACCGTCGTCATCCGCTTCTGGATCATCGCCTTCGTGCTGGCGCTGGCCGGCCTCTCGACCCTGAAGCTGCGGTGATCGCGAGCCCCGCCTTTTCCGGGAAGAGCTACGCGGTCTACGGGCTGGCGCGCTCGGGCCTCGCGACGGTGGAGGCGCTGCTCGCGAGCGGCGCCAGCGTCATGGCCTGGGACGAGAAGGAAGAGGCGCGAGCCGCCTTAGCCCCTCCCCTTCAGGGGAGGGGTTGGGGAGGGGCCTGTCCTCCGGGTGCATTGGATATGACAAGCTCCACCCCAAACCCCTCCCCTGAAGGGGAGGGGCTAAGGTTAGCCGATCCGCTCTCCACCTCCCTCTACGGTTATTCCGGAATCGTCGTTTCCCCCGGCGTTCCGGTAAACCGCCACCCGATCGCACGGCGCTCCCGCGAGGCGAAGGTGCCGCTGATCGGGGACATCGAACTGTTCGCCCAGGCCCGGCCGTCGCTTCCGGCGCACAAGGTCGTCGGGATCACCGGCACCAACGGCAAGTCGACGACGACCGCGCTGCTCCATCACATCTTGAAGACCGCCGGCATTCCAACGACGATGGGGGGCAATATCGGCCTTCCCATTCTCGCCCAGGATCCGCTGCCCGAAGGCGGCGTCTACGTGCTCGAGCTTTCCTCCTACCAGATCGATCTGACCCACAGCCTCGATTGCGACGTCGCGGTGCTGCTCAACGTCTCCCCCGATCATCTCGACCGCTACGACGGGATGGACGATTACGCCGCCTCGAAGGCGCGGCTGTTCGCGATGCAGTCGACGCGGCACGCCGCGGTGATAGCGGCGGAGGACGATTATACCCGGGCCGTCGCGGGCCAGGTGGCCGGGCGCAGGGTTCTGGTCTCCTCGGCCCAGGTCAAGGACCAGTCACGCTGGCCCTCGCTCCAGGGCCCGCACAACGCGCAGAACGTCGCGGCCGCGGCGGCGGCGGCGCGGGAGCTTGGGGTAGGCGACGCGGCGGTCGCACGCGGTCTCGAAACCTATCCCGGCCTGCCTCACCGGATGGAGCGGGTGGCGGAGAAGGAGGACGTGCTGTTCGTCAACGACAGCAAGGCCACCAATCCGACGTCCGCCGCGCCGGCGCTGGCGGCCTATCCGGCCGTCCACTGGATCCTGGGCGGGCTTGCGAAATCGGACGATCTCGATCCCTGCGAGCCCTATCTCGGCCATGTCCGCGCCGCTTACACGATCGGGGAGGCGGGACCGATGTTCGCCCGGCTCCTGCGGCCCAAGGTGCCGGTGACGGAGTGCGAGCGGCTGGAGCGAGCGGTTGGCGCGGCGGCGGCGGCGGCCCGGGCGGGGGAGGTGGTGCTCCTCTCGCCCGCCTGCGCGTCGTTCGACCAGTTCAGGGACTATGAGGCGCGGGGCGAAGCGTTCCGGGCGGCAGTGGAGGCGTTGTGATGGGGGTCATGGGACAAATCAGGAGCAAGGGCGCCAACCGGCTCGGCCGCTCCGACCGCAGCGCGGCTGGGCGCTGGTTCTGGGAGATCGACCGGGTGCTGCTGCTTTTCGTCGCGGTGCTGATCGCGATCGGCCTCGTTGCGGTCGCGGCGGCGTCGCCGGCGGCGGGGCAGCGTTATTCGGGCGGGAACGTCACCTTCGCGCCGCTCCATTATTTCTACCGCCAGCTGATCTGGATCATGGTGGCGCTGCCGGTGATGATCGGAGTCTCGATGCTTCCGCGCCAGAAGGCGAAGCGCCTCTGCCTGATCGGCACCGTCTTCTTCATCGGCCTTCTCTTCCTCGTCCCGATCGTCGGAAGCGAGGTGAACGGCGCCCGCCGCTGGCTTGGCATGGGCTTCGCCCAGGTGCAGCCTTCGGAATTCCTGAAGCCGATGTTCATCGTCTCCATCGCCTGGCTGCTCTCGCTGAAGGCGCAGGACGAGAGCCTGCCGGTCGTGCCGCTCTCCGGAATCGTCACCGGCCTCATCGCCCTCCTCCTCATGAAGCAGCCCAATTTCGGCGAGACGGTGATCTTCGCCTCGGTCTGGGTGCTCCTCCTGACATTGTCGGGAGCGCCGCTGCGCTTCCTCGCCATCCTCGGGGCGGGCGCGGTGGCGGTCGTCGTCCTCGCTTATTTCTTCTATCCCGTCGCGCACATCCGGATCGACGGCTTCCTCTTCGACCACGGCGATACCTACCAGACCGACTCGGCGCTGAGCACGATCACCGCCGGCGGGCTGTTCGGCGCGGGACCGGGCGCGGGGACGCACAAGTTCCAGCTGCCCGAACCCCACACCGACTACATCTTCTCGGTGATCGGCGAGGAGTTCGGGATCATCGCCTGCCTCGCCATCGCGATCATCTACATGGCGATCGTCGCCCGGGTGCTCATCCGCCTGCTCCACGAGGAGGACCGCTTCGTCGTCCTCGCCGCCGCCGGGCTGGTGTGCCAGTTCGGGATGCAGGCGCTGATCAACATGGCCGTCAACGTCCAGATCGCGCCCTCCAAGGGCATGACTTTGCCGTTCATTTCCTACGGCGGCTCGTCGATGGTGGCGCTGTCGATCGGAATGGGGCTGCTGCTCGCCTTCACTCGTCGAAACCCTTATCTGCACCGCTCGCCCTACGTTGTGAAATGGAGCGGAAGATGAGGAGACATTCCGTCATCCCGGCGAAGGCCGGGATACCAGCCCGGAAACGCGCAGCGGGTTTCCCAGAGACCCGGGCGTCCGGCGGGGTGACGGCATGACCTACGCCCGCCACTACGTCCTCGCCGCAGGAGGCACCGGCGGGCACATGATTCCCGCCCATGCGCTGGCCGAGGAGCTGATGCGGCGCGGCCACCGGGCGGCGCTCGTCACCGACGACCGCGGGGCTCGGATCCCGGGGCTGTTCGACGGGGTGCAGGTGCACATCCTTCCGGCCGGGAGGCTCGGCGGCGGGCCTGCGGGCTGGCTCAGGGCGGCGCGCAACATCTTCACCGGCCGGGCCATGGCCTCCCGCCTCTACGAGACGTTCGAGCCCAGCGCCGTGATCGGCTTCGGCGGCTATCCGGCGCTGCCGGCCCTGCTCGCCGCGAACCGCGACCGTATTCCGACCCTCATCCACGAGCAGAATGCCGTGCTCGGCCGGGTCAACCGGCTGATGGCCGGCAAAGTCGACGCGATCGCCACCGCCTACGGCGAGGTCGACCGGCTGTCGAAGCGCTACGCCGACAAGACCCATCTCGTCGGCAACCCGGTCCGCGACGAAGTACTCGAGCTTCGCGACCAACCTTATCCGGCGCTAAGCGAGGACGGCATCTTTCGGGTGCTGGTTACCGGCGGAAGCCAGGGCGCGTCGATCCTCTCCAGCGTCGTCCCGGACGGGCTCGGGCTCCTTCCCGAGCATTTCCGCCGGCGCCTCCAGGTGACTCAGCAGTGCCGGGCGGAGGATATCGATCAGGTCCGGGCGAAATACGCCTCGCTCAAAATCCCGGCCGATCTCGCCACCTACCTGGAGGACATGCCGGAACGCCTGGCCTGGTCGCATCTCGTCATCGCCCGCGCCGGTGCCTCGACGATCGCGGAGCTGACGGCCGCCGGCCGCCCCGCGATCCTCATCCCGCTTCCGTCGGCGACCGACGACCACCAGACCGCCAACGCGCGCGAGATGGCGCGGGCCGGCGGCGCCCGGATGATCCCGCAGAGCCGCTTCACCGCCATAGAGCTCGCCAAGCAGATGCAGAAGCTCGGCCTCGATCCCGAAGCGCTCGCGAACGCGGCGGCGCGGGCGCGGGACGTCGGCCGCCCCGCCGCCGCCTCCGACCTCGCCGACCTGGTCGAGCGGACCGGCCGCGACTTCGGCGCCGACGCGCTTCCGGTGGAGGAGGTCGTCCTTCGCCCGATCCCCAACGGCGCCCTCGCTTGAGCCGGCGGAGCGCATGAGGGGCGTCGGCACCGACATCGGCACCATCCACTTCGTCGGCATCGGCGGCATCGGCATGTCCGGAATCGCCGAAGTGATGCACATTCTCGGTTACAAGGTGCAGGGATCGGACGTGGCGGAAGGCTATGTCGTCGAAGGCCTGCGCAACGCCGGAATCGCGGTGAAGATCGGCCACCATGCCGACAATCTCGGCGACGCGGCGGTGGTGGTGGTCTCGACCGCCATCCGCAAGGACAATCCCGAACTGGCCTGCGCCTACGAGCGGCGCATCCCGGTGGTGAAGCGGGCGGAAATGCTCGCCGAGCTGATGCGGCTGAAGTCGACCGTCGCGGTGGCGGGGACCCACGGCAAGACGACGACGACCTCGATGATCGCCGCCCTGCTCGACGCCGGCGGAATCGATCCGACCGTGATCAACGGCGGGATCATCAACGCCTACGGCTCGAACGCCCGGCTGGGCACGTCGGACTGGATGGTGGTCGAGGCCGACGAAAGCGACGGAAGCTTCCTCCGCCTCGACGGCCAGATCGCGGTGGTGACCAACATCGATCCCGAGCATCTCGACCATTACGGCAATTTCGACAAGGTGAAGGACGCCTATGTCGAGTTCGTCGAGAACGTGCCCTTCTACGGCGCCGCCTTGCTCTGCGTCGACCACCCCGAGGTCCAGACGATCATCCCGCGGCTGCGCGACCGGCGGGTGGTGACCTACGGCTTCGCCGCCCAGGCGGACGTTCGCGGCGGCAACGTCCGGCCCGGAGCGGGCGGCAATGTGTTCGACGTCGCGCTGCGCGACCGGACCGGCGAGGTCCGCACGATCGGCGACGTGGTCCTTCCAATGCCCGGGCGGCACAACGTGCAGAATGCCCTCGCCGCGATCGGCGTTGCGGCCGAGCTCGGCATTCCCCTCGAGGCGATCGCCCGCGGGTTCGAGAAGTTCGGCGGCGTCAAGCGGCGCTTCACCAAGGTCGGCGAGCTCGACGGAGCGACGATCATCGACGATTACGGCCATCACCCGACCGAGATCAGGGCGGTGCTCTCCGCCGCCCGGGAAGGCGCCGAGGGACGGGTGATCGCCGTCGTCCAGCCACACCGCTACACCCGCCTTCGGGATTTGATGGAGGAGTTCCAGAGCGCCTTCAACGACGCCGATATCGTCTACGTGACACCCGTCTATCCGGCGGGCGAGGAGCCGATCGAGGGCGTCGACGCCGAGACCCTGGTCGATGGACTGAAGGAGCGCGGCCACCGCGCCGTCAAGGCGGTGGCGGACCTCGACGACCTCTGCCGCAACCTGCGCGACCTCGCCGCCCCCGGCGACATGGTGATCTGCCTCGGCGCCGGCGACATCACCAAATGGGCGGCGGGGCTCGCCGACGGCATCTGCGCGGCGAGGGCGGCCAAGTGAGCGGCGTCTCGCACAGGCCCCACCCCAACCCCTCCCCTGAAGGGGAGGGGCTTGATCGAGCGCTCCACTTAAGCCCCTCCCCTTCAGGCGAGGGGTTGGGGGTGGGGAATGTCCCGTTCGCGGGGGAGATCGTTCACCACGGCGCCCTCGCCGATTTCATCTGGTTCCGGACCGGCGGCCCGGCCGAGTGGCTGGTGAGGCCGAAGGACGTGGAGGATCTCGCGTCCTTCCTCGCCGGCCTCGACCCCGCGGTGCCAGCGATGCCCGTCGGCGTCGGGTCCAACCTCATCGTTCGAGACGGCGGCGTCCCCGGCGTCGTCGTCCGCCTCCCCAAGGCGATGAGCCACGTCCATGTCGAGCCCGGCAACCGCGTCCGCGCCGGCGGCGGGGCGATGGGGATCACCGTCGCCTCCAAGGCGCGCGATGCCGGCATCGCCGGGCTCGAATTCCTTCGCGGGATCCCCGGGACGGCCGGCGGGGCGGTGCGGATGAACGCCGGCGCTTACGGCCGCGAGGTGGCGGACGTTCTGGTCGAGGCGACGCTCGTGCTGCGCGACGGAACGGTCGAGACTTGGCCGGCGGAGCGGCTCGGCTATACCTATCGCCACAGCGCGGTTCCGGCAGGCGCGGTCGTCGTCGAGGCTCTGTTCGAGGGCGCGCCGGGCGACAGGTCGGCGATCGCCGCGGAGATGGACCGGATCGCCGCGGAACGCGAGGCGAGCCAGCCGTTGCGCAGCCGGACCGGCGGCTCGACCTTCAAGAATCCGCCCGGAAACAAGGCCTGGAAGCTGATCGACGGGGCCGGCTGCCGAGGGCTTCGCATCGGCGAGGCCCAAGTCTCTGAAAAGCATTGCAACTTCCTGCTCAATCTCGGCAATGCTAGCGCGGCGCAGATCGAGGCGCTGGGCGAGGAGGTCCGGCGGCGGGTGCTTGAGCATTCGGGCGTCGCTCTGGAGTGGGAGATACAAAGGGTGGGGGTGGAGTGATGGGCACCGTCATCCCGGCGAAGGCCGGGATCTCAGGTCGAGAAGTCGCGGCGGGTCTCCACGAGGCCCCGGCCTTCGCCGGGGCGACGGAGGCGTTCCATGGCTAGCTCTCCCACCCCCCTCCACGTCGCGGTGCTGATGGGCGGATGGTCGGCCGAGCGCGAGGTGTCGCTGCAGAGCGGCGCCGGGGTCGCCGAGGCGCTCGAAAGCCTCGGTCACCGGGTGACCCGGATCGACATGGGGCGCGACCTTGCCCAGCGGCTGGCCGAGGCGAAGCCCGATCTGGTGTTCAACGCGCTGCATGGAACGCCGGGAGAGGACGGAACCGTCCAGGGCCTGATGGACCTCATGGGACTCAAATAT